>CXSE01000060.1_pt1 | contig 103591 bp, 95 predicted proteins | sample 591741 | NCBI WGS metagenome assembly CXSE01 (sample SAMEA3491337, study PRJEB9169) | human gut metagenome | biome: ENVO:mammalia-associated habitat; material: ENVO:feces | place: Bangladesh | collected 2010-04-07
CTGCAAAGTTGCAAAATCAAGTCCGTTTCATTTCAAAAAACCGTGTAATTGACTATATTTCAATAATTTCAAAGAACTATTTATCCACTTTTACGGGACAGTAGTGATTTTGTATAATTTATTAAAAGTATACAAAGTTAATCACAAAAGAAACACTCGACAATATTTCGTTGAGTGTTTCTTAACATGTTTCTTAAAAAAGGGTTATTCTTCTTTTTCCTTATTGTCATTGGTGAACGAGAAGGAAAGCTGTTGTAACGTCCCGAAGCTATCCTGAAAATACACATCTACCGTTTGCTGGTCGGTCGATGCGGAAGTATAGTAAAGCCGGAATGTTTCACCCGGAAGCGGGTATAGGTCATTTGGTAGTAAAACCGTCCCATCGGACATTTTCAGCGTTCCCGCCCCGTCCGGTTGGAAATAGCGGATGAAATATTTTGTTTCCTCATACCGTCCGTCCCGGTGAAGCTGGCAGCGTATTTCTGCCGTTTCACCTACCTTTAATTTCTTCGGAACAGGCATCGTTTCGATACTGAACGGGTAAGACTGCTGTATATCCACGTTGTCACTACACGCACCCACCAATAACAAGGTAGCCACCATGTAGCACCCTGTTAGCATCTTATAAATTACATTTCTCATATACATTATATATAATTAGTTTATCACATTATTATCTTTAGACCGATACCAAACTGTGTGTGGAACTTTCCGACTGAAGAACCGAACAGGCATCTTTCCCGTGCGTTAATCAGGAACACCACCCGGTCGGTAATATAACTTTCCAGTTCCAGCGTCAGCGCACCGCCATAGACAAAACCGTCCTTATCGGTCAGGGTCGAGCCATCGGGCAGCAATTTATCGCCCCAGTTGCTTGTTTCGTACCCGGCAAGGGCGGACAATCCCAGCGAAAGAAAAAAGGTTTTCTTTCTGTCTGAAAGGAAATTCAGATAGTAACCGCCCTCACCTGTAAACTGGCTCACGGGTATCTGTAAATCCTTATAGGGGTAATGCTTTTCGAGGTATTCCCCGCCGACAACCCACCTGTTCCCGTTTTTGGTATAGGCACTCATGGCAGCCCCGAAGTAATAAGCAAAATCACTTTTACTATTCCAGTGAACACCGTCCGCCATGCCGCCCGTAACCTGCAAGCCTTTCATTCCCGGCAGACATCTTTGTGCGTGTGCCTGGTTGAAAGTCAGGCACAGCACAAAAAGGGATATAATACAACATATCCTTTTCATGTTCATTTGATTTTAAGTTCGTTAATCACTTTGGCAGCCACAATGTCGGAGTTTTCCACCCGGATGGTTTGGTGTCTGCCCCCGTTCTTTTCCACCAGTTCGATAACCAAGACCTTATCATCCGGTATGGTGAACTGCGGAACGGTGTACACGGTACGGACGGTACTTTTGCCGCCGATAACCAGTATCTCGTTATAGCTCCGCACCGGGTCGATAACGGTTTCCTGAATCGCCGTTCTTTTGGCTACTTTCTTATCCACAATCTTGAAACGGATAAAGTCGGTATCAAACGGCACGTTTGAACTATTCTTTGTTTGTGTGTGGAAGTAGAACAGCCCGTTATGCGAATAAATGCCCTTTACCAAGAACTGCACCCCGAACCGTTTGCATCCCAAATGCTTTATTTCCCGGTCATTGTTCTTGTAGATGGACTGCATAATCAGCTTTACCAAAAGCGGGCTTTCGTTACCCAGTTCACGGAAATAGATGTTCATCCGGGTATGGCTGAAATCCGTTGTGTCCTCATTCTCCAAGAAGTCTTTCATTTCGATGTTGAGCATTTCCGGTTCATGTGCGTATTTTGCATTGAAACTGTAAAAGCTACCATCTTCACAGATAACGGAAAAATTGGTTTCACCAGGAAAGCCCTCTGTCGTAGCTTTCACCCTGACAACATTTTCCGCCCCGTCCGCTTTTCCGGCAATAATGTAGTTACTGCCTAAGTCCACGTATTTAACAGCAGACGGGAAAATGATATGTACTGTTTTGGAGAACGTCACCTGTACACCGTAAGGTGTCACCATTTGGCGGTAAGGGAGCTTCTTTGTTATGCCTTGATACAAATCATTACTTTGTGCTTTCATTGAAACCACGCCCAAAAGCAGGGCAAACATGATAATTAACTTTTTCATTTTGGATTGAAATTTTTATGGTTGATAAATAAATTACTGTTGTTTGGCGTAAAGCATCACCTGATAGTTCGCTTTCAGGTGTACTTTTACCGTTCTGAACTTCTTGGCGAGGTATTGCGAACCGCCTTGCATCAAGCCCCTTGTAATATCCATTGCGACCTGCTGCCCGGCACTTTGCGCAAAGGAAATGCTCGTTCCCAGTCCCGCACCGATATTCGCCATCGCTTCCTTTGCCGCTTCCTGTTCCAGTGACGAGGGAACGGAAAGCCCCTTTTGCCCGTCACTGTCGTAAACGGCAAGTTCCACCGGAATGATATTACCCGCATATTCGAGCGAGGACACCAGTATGTCGAGCCGTTCCCCCTGTACTTTGGCACTTCCTGAAACAAGGCTGTTTTTCGGGACAATCACGTTCCCCGCCTGTAACGGTTCTAACAGCCGGAGCTTGACGGTCTGCCCGTCCATAAGTGTTTGGTCGTTATGTACACACGCCCGGATAGTGTTCTTTCCCATCGAATAACCACTGCCGACCGCCGTATTAAATCCGTAATTGCGTGGCTTGCCGTATTCGGCGATAAATTCGGCGTTGCTTATAGGTTGCTGCAATCCTGAAACCGTCCTGTCCGATACCGATTTTACAGGTGTGGCATTTCCTTTGCCCTGAACAGGTGCGGACGGTGCGACCTGTGCAATCTGTCCCGGTTGCAGTGGTATGCTTTGCCCGTTCTGTCCGTTCATGTATTTTGCCGCCAGTTCGTAGGATTTTTCCATAAGAGCCACCTGTTCATCCATGCTGCCCGCACCGTTTTCTTTCGCATCGAGCCGGGCAGTGAGTTCTTCCACCTGACGTTTCAGTTCCTCTTTTTCCTTGTCCTCTTTCGGCGTTTCGTAGAAACTGCCTAACTGACGGTTCATGTCCCGGTAAGCCGCCGCCGAAGACTGGATAGAGGAACGGCTATTGTTCGGCGCACCCGCCCCGAAGTCTATTACATTGGTTTTCGGTTTTTCTGCCGGAGCATCATCTATCAGGGTCAAATCTTCCCCGTTCCCGTTTTCCTCTCCCAGCGAAAAGGCAAAATCCTGTAAGGAGCGCATCTTGTCCGCCTGTTTGTTCTCCATTTGCTCCTGTTCGTAGGCTGTCTTTTTATCGCTGATTATCCCGTCCCCTTTGGGTTGCGGAATATCGGCGTTAAATCCGCCCACGTTTTCCACCTTTGCTTCGTCCTTATCGGACGGTGCGAAAATCAGGTACATAGACCCCAAGAAAACCAGTCCCATAAGCGGGTAAATCAGCATCTTCTTTCGCTGCTGTATCTGCTGCGGGGTCAGTTCTTTTTTTTCCTTTACCTGTTTTTCAGGTTCTTTCTTCCTGTCCGTTTCCGGTGCGGGAACTTCATTTTTCACTTCTTTTTCTTCCATTGTCTGACTGATTAAAAATGTTCGTACTGTCTTTACTTTGTAACTGCAACTGCCTGATGTGTTCTATCCGTATGGTTTCGCCATCCTCTTTTCCTATCCGGTAAATGGATAATACCGTGAAGTAGATGGATAGCCCGCCGAAGAACAGGAGCATAAGCAGGATTACCGCCAGCCTTATTTCCGGTGTCATTCGCCCGCACAGGTGGCGGAGTTTTTCATCCGCCCAGTCCTGCACATGGGTAATCGCCTGATTCACCGGAGAGAGAATTTTCCGTATCATGGCTTACCGCTTTATGGTGTTCAAGTCCTTGTTTTCCGTTATCTCGAAACTTTCCATCATAAAGCCGTGCGGGTTATTATCACTTCTTACGGCGTTCAATAACCGGCAACGGGTAACAAGGCTTCTTTCCGTCACGCTGCTTTCACGGATAATCATTTGCCGGGCATAGGTAGCCACCGCATACGGGTACACATCGAAATTGCATGAAACGCTGTCTATCTGTATGGTTTGGCTGATATTGCCCGAAATGATACGGTTGTAATATCCTTTTTCCGAGAGGTCACGGTAATAATTAAATGCGCTCTTGTCGGCGAGGAACAGCGACCGTTTGATATTGCTTTCGATAGCGTTCTTATCCGGTGAGAGCGTGAAAAACAGTTCGTGAAAACGCTTCACGTGTTCCCTTGCTTCAACCGGACGGTTTTGTGTCAAGTCTTGTGATAACGCAAGCATCAACGATTTGCCACCGTCCAGCACATAAATCTTCTGCCGTTGCGCTTCGGCAAACGTATAGGAGTTCCAAACGGCATAACCCGTTATCAGGGTACACATAACGACAAACACGATACCGAAAAGCCGTATCTGTTTGAAACTGGTTTCAATGTTCTTTAAACTTTTAAATTCCATCTTGATTTTTATTTATTGGTTACTTTTGATTAGTTTACCACCGACCCTGCCGCCAGCGTTCCCGGTTGCTGCACCTGCTACCGCACCGACACCGCTACCTGTTTTGTTAGCCGCACTGTTTATATTCCGGCTCATGTTGCCCATTCCGCCCGCCTGAATAATCCAGTTCGATACGGTGGGAATTGTGAAGTAACCGATGATACCGATTATCATAAAAATTATGTACACTGAATTGCTGCTATCGGGTACGAAATTGGGGTCTGATAGCTCCTGAATATCCTTTTGGAGCATAAGCACCTGTATTCGGGCAAGTATGGAACTGAACAGGTCTGAAACGGGCAGCCACAGGTAAACGGAAATGTACCTTGTTATCCATTGGGTCAGTGTCGCCTGAAAGCCATCATATACACTGATGGCAAAGGCTATCGGACCCAGTATGGCAAGGACAATCAAGAAAAAGGTTCGGATAGTGTCTATCACAAGGGAAGCCGCCTGAAAGAGCAGTTCCAAAAGTTCCCTGAACCAATCCCGGACGGATTGCTTAATATTGTGGGCTGCCCTATCCATGTACATACCACCCATTGTGGCAATATCTTTGGCAGACCATCCCAATTCGTCAATCTGTTTATCAAATGCTTCATCCGAAACAAGGTAAGCCGTTTCCGGATTACGCACCATCGCTTCATATTCCAGTTTGTCCTTTTGTTCCCGGTAGGCGTTCATATCGAAAGTTTGCGTTTCGAGCATATTGTTACACCCCTTGACTACTGGCGACATAACGCTGTTAATCGTACCCAGTACAAAAGTGGGAAAGAACATAATACAGAAACCAATCACAAAAGGACGGAGCAAAGGGTAAACGTCTATCGGTTCGGCACTGGCGAGCGACTGCCATACTTTGGCAGCCACATAGAACAAAGCCCCCAGTCCCGCTATTCCTTTGGCTACCCCCGCCATGTTCCCGCATAAAGGCATCATGTCCGTGTACAGACTTCGTAAAATCTGATGCAGGTTATCAAATTCGATTGCTAATAACATACTTATCTGTTTTTTAGAAGTTACCAGTAACGTTCATCCGCCGAACCATACAAAGCCATTACCCGGTCGGTGTCCTTTTTCTTTTTCGCCCGCAGGTAGGAAACAGAAATATTCTTACGGGTGTAGTAACTCACCAAATCCCGGTAGTTCCTGATGGAGTTATACGTCCGGTCGATAACGTCCATCCGTTCTTTATCGGACATGGAAAGCCCGTTGATGTTCACCACGCTTTTCATTTCTTCCAGCACATCGGAACTTTCCTGCAACAGTTGGGTATATCCGTAGGCAATCGCCGAAAGCTCGTCCGGCGTATAGTTTTCATCCGAAAGCATCTTCTGAAAACTGTTCACATAGATGTCGGAAATCTCACCGATAAGCAGGATAGACTTCTGTACTTTCCGGGCATCTTTGACAAGGTTATGCACTGATTTTAAGGCATCGTAGTACTCCTTGCCTTGATTGTACAGCTTTACTGTTTCCTGAAAATTCTTTATCATTGTTTGGGCTGTGGAGGACGTTTGAACGATATTCTTTGACGCATTGATAATCCCTTGCGCCAAGTTGCCGGGGTCACTCACCACCCATTGTGCGTTTACCCGAACAGCAAACAAACTGCCTATTACAAGCAGCATTATAATCTTTATTCTCATACGCTTATTTCTTTATTGGTTGTTTACTCCGTTTGTATTCTCCGCCGGGTGAAAGCAGAATCCGGTCGTTCTCCTTGTCATAGGTTAGCAGGACAGAAAGCCCCGTTTCGATGAACAGGTTTCCGTCCTGTTCTGAAATCTGATAGGTTTCCGTTTGGATAGTCCCCCGGTAGGTCTTTCGATAGGTCGTTACCCGGTAATGCCCGTTTTCCTCAAAGAGAGAGAACGCAGGACGGTTTTTCACGCTTTCCCAGTCACCACGCATCGCCCTAAGACGGTCGGTGTTTGTTTCCTTACAGGAAGAAAGCCCCAGTAACAAGGTGCATAACAGCACCGGAAACAAGAATTTTAAATGTTTCATACTGAATGATTTTTAAATTGTTAATTGATTATTTTTCGGGATTGCGCTTGCTTTCGGCAAGCCGTTTGATAGCCAGTTCGAGGTTGCCACCTAACTTTTCGGACAAGGCAAAAAGTTCCATCTTTTCCGTTTCTTCGGTCGTATATGTAAAATATTCGTCCAAACTTACTTCTGTGGCATATACGGCTGATTGTGTACCGCCTAAGCCTATCCAAACTTCCTTGTATTTCCGGTTCGGATGATTGGCAAGGTTGATGGAAAGCACCTGTGAACGTTCCTTATCGGTCAGTCCCAAAAGGTTCTGTATGCTATCGAATTTATTAAGGTATTTCCGTTGGTCGAGCAGTATCTTACAATCAGAATTGTTTATAATACTCTCTTTTACAATGGGCGAGGAAATAATATCTTCCACTTCTTGGGTAACTACAATCGCTTCACCGAAATACTTACGAACCGTTTTATAGAGGTACTTAATGTAATCCGCCATGTTCGCCGATGCAATCGCTTTCCATGCTTCCTCAATCAATATTAATTTCCTGATACCCTTTAGTTTACGCATCTTGTTTATAAAAACTTCCATGATGATAATCGTAGTAATCGGAAATAAAATTTTGTGGTCTTTGATATTATCTAACTCAAAGACAATGAAGCGTTTATGCAGCAAATCAAGTTCTTTGTCGGAGTTCAGTAGGTAGTCGTATTCGCCCCCTTTGTAGTAAGGTTCTAATACATTCAGGAAGTTATCTATATCAAAATCCTTTTCCCGGACGTTCTTTTCTTGCAGGTGCGCCCGGTAATCGGTTTTCACATACTCGTAGAACGTATTGAAGCAGGGAGTAACCGAACTGTCCTTAGTAATCAGTTCGATATAGGAACTTACAGCATTTGACAAAGCCACTTCTTCCGCCCGTGTGGGTGCTTCATCGTCCCTTTTCCACAGGGTCAGGATAAGCGTTTTGATACTCTCTTTCTTTTCAATATCGAATACCCCATCTTCCACATAGAAAGGATTAAACGCTATCGGATTTTTGGTAGTATAGGTAAAATAAATCCCATCTTCCCCGTGCGTTTTCCGGTTTATCATTTCACACAATCCTAAGTAACTGTTTCCGGTATCAACCAGCAGGACGTGCGCATTTTGTTCGTAATACTGGCGCACCATGTGATTGGTGAAGAATGATTTGCCGCTACCACTCGGCCCAAGTATGAACTTGTTGCGGTTGGTAATGATACCTTTTTTCATTGGCAGGTCTGAAATATCAATGTGTAACGGCTTTCCTGTGACCCTATCCACCATCTTGATACCAAAGGGAGAAAGCGAACTTTTGTAGTTCGTTTCTTCGGTGAACATACAAAGAGCCTGTTCTATAAAGGTGTAGAAACTTTCTTCCGCCGGAAAGTCCGCCTGATTGCCGGGTATGCCCGCCCAAAACAAGGTCGGTGTGTCGGTGGTGTTATGACGTGGCTTGCACTCCATAAGTGCGAGCTGTGACCCCACATCATTTTTAATGTGTTTGAGTTCGTCCCGGTCGTCACTCCATGCCATGATATTACAATGGCATCGCACGGAGATAAGCCCCTGTGAATGTGCTTCGTTCAAATATTCCTCAATCCAAGACTTGTTAATCTGATTGGCACGGCTGTATTTGGAAAGGGAGTGCATATTGCGAGCCATCTTTTCAAACTGTTTCAGGTTCTCCGTATGGTCGTCAATGAAGATGTACTGGTTATAAATATGGTTACAGGAAAGCAACACGCCCACCGGAGAAGCAAAAGATAACCTGCAATCGCTCCGGTCGGTGGATAGCTTTTCATAGCGGGTATCTGTTCCCACCTTGCCCGGCATATCTTCCGCATCCGAAAGGGTATGCAAACAAAGAATGTCATCGCCAATCTTCATTTCGTCAGCACCCAGTGAAATATCTTTCAGTGTGGTGGTATCGGTCTGTGAGAGTGAAAAGTATTTTTCCACGATACCCGCCGTTTCCCTTGTTCCGGTGATTTCGTCCGAGTTCAGGCGGGTAAGGGTAATGAAACCGCTATCGTTCATAATGCTTTCAAACTGCCCCACCGCTTCGAGGAACTTTGTAACCGTTTCCTTGTCCTTTATCTCTTTGGGGACAAGGAAGCCCCGGCAAAGGGTGGAGAAATTACTCTGCATCCGGCTGCGTTCCTTTGTGGTTTTCGTCAGGAACAAATAGCAGGTATGGTTTAAGAACGGTCGTTCATTGAAATGCCGTTCAAAGGAACGGGAAAGGAAACTCAAATCATCCTTTTGGATGTCAGGCGCATAGTTTTCTTTGATGAACCAGTCCTGTTTATGAACGATGCTGTAATCGGGCAGCACCTTTACCGCCTTGTTCCAAGCAGAATGTATCGCTTCGTATTCGGCTGCCGTGACGGTGAACAGTTCCGGCAGTTCCACCCGGAACGCCACCGTTATGTCGGCATCTTTGGAAACGATACAGCCGTTTTCCACCGTGAACAGTGGAAACTTGTTTTCCAGTGTGGTAGCTTTTAATATATTTCTCATTTCGATACTTGTTTTAAATGGAATAATCGGGATATGGCTTTTCGGTTGATGATATGGAAAGGGTGGTTTTTGCGTGCGGACAATTTCATTAACCCGTGTGTCCCGTACTTTTCGTTTAACCGGAATGTGAGCCATACAAGCAGCGTTGCCGAAGTAACGCCGAAGATGATGCACACCCACTGGTTAATGCCTACCATGTACATGATGATGAAAAGCACGAACAGGACTAACAGCCCGCCCGCAAAAATGAAAAGATACTGACTTTTCAACCCTTTAAATTCAACTGTATTGCCTATCCCCCTGTTAATCGGATAGTCTGCCATAGTCTGTTTCTTTAGAGGAAGAATGAACGTAGGATAGTGGCTGCCACAATCAGGAAGATACAAGCACCGAACCATGAAGCGGCGACTTTTGAAACATCGGGGTCGCCCGAAGAAAACTTGCCATAGACTTTCACGCCCCCAATCAAGCCGACCACCGCACCGATGGCGTAAATTAATTTTGTCGCCGGGTCGAAATAGGATGTTACCATATTGGTAGCTTCTGTAATACCCGCCATGCCGTTACCTTGTGCAAAAGCGGAGGATGCAGCCATTAGCACGACTGCCGAAAAGAGAACTTTCTTTTTCATTATAAATACATTGATTTTTAAATTGCCGGACGGTTGGATAGTCCGCCCGGCGGAGTGATTAATAATTGATATTTTTGTGGTTGTGGGGAATGTTCCCCATGTTCGGAAAGGTTTGTTTAACCGTAATCTTTTTGTTTCATCATCTTATTATTTAAAGTTTACCATTAAAGAAAATCGTTCATGTCAAAGTCTGCCATTTCATTACTTCCGGCAACCGGGACGGTGGCGGGCACGGGTATCTCATGCTTTTGTAAAAGTTCCGCCACCCGTAACCTGCCCCCGTTAATCTGCTCCACCAGCGAATGAAACAGGTTTGTTTCCGTCCGGCAGATGGTTTGTACCGCTTGCCGTTCTTCCGTTTCGGATGCTTGTTTTATCTGAATGACCTGAACCATTTGCGCCAGTTCCCCCAGTGTGATACCTTGCGCCATTTCCGGTTCACCCTCACCCATGTAACAGGCGATTTCTTCCGCTTCGATTTCATCCGCCGAAACGTCCGTTTCTTCCGTATTTTCCGTTTCAAATTCCATTTCAAATTCGGTTTCAATCGCTTGCGCAGCAGGTGTTTCAGTTACCGTTTCATCGCTTTGCGGGACAAATATAGAAGCATTATCAACCCCTTTTGAAAGGTGTCCTAAGATGTCCCCGTTTGTCCTCATTTGTCCCATCCGGTAACGGCTTGCACCTACAAGACAATCACCGTTTCCGGCTTTCACGGTCGGTTTGCTTTCCGGTTGTTCCGGCTGCTTTTTCCCACCCGTGAACCATGTTCCCAAGCTATCCCTGTATCGCCATAAGAGAACGGCGTAATACAGGAGTGTTCCGATAATAAACCATTTCAACATATCAGAACGGCTTTTCAAATTTGCTTTCGTACAGTTCGTTTATCTCGTCCTGAAACTGGTCGAAATGCCGGAGCAGGATATTTTCTACATAGCTGCTCACGGTTGCCTTGCGTCCGCCGATAACGGTTACTATCTTCATTAGCTTTTCGTGTGTGGTACGGCTGACATATAACGGTTGGCGGTCGGTCAAGTCCACCCGCATGAAATAGGTTTCCCGGTAGTCGCCCGGAGTGTTCTTTTTCCGGCGGGCAGGTTCTTTCACCGCCTTTTCTTCCTTTGGTTCTGCCTTGATTTCCGGTTTATCTGCCGTTTCCACAGTACCCGTTTTATCGTCCGGTTTATCCGGTGTTTCCACCGCCACCGATGGCATTTCCTGTTTTTTCACGGGCAAGCCCTGTGAAATAATCTCTTTCATAAAATCCTCGTCAATTTGCGGTTTCCCGCCGCTTTGCTTTGCCATATCGTTACAGTTTTATAAGGTATGCGATTTCGGTTATCAGTTCTTCCACGTTGCTGCCCTTTACCAGCCGTTTGTCCGCCGGGAACAGCGTAGAACGGAACACGGTTTTACGTTGTGCGTCCAGTTCCTTTTTAAACCTTTTGGTGTCCGGGATAAATACTTTCATAAGGGGTAATTCCAGTTCCCCGATGGTCTGTTCATACAGGGTGTACAGGTCTGTTTTTTCCCGCCCATCTACCATGTTCCAAAACAGGTGCAGCCCTTTCAGTCGGCACGCTTCATTCCTTACCAGCAGTTTGTCGATAGCCACCGCAAAGGAAAGGCTGCTTTCCAATACCACCCGGTCGGCGGCTATGGGAGTGAAAATGTAGTCCACCCCTGAAAGCGAATTGATAACGCCCTCACTGTTCACCGTTCCGGGCAGGTCGAAAAAGACCACATCATAATCCGACCCGGCAGACGCAAGAAATTCATCCGCCGTTTTTATCGCTTCGTCCGGCGAACTGCATAAGACCGGGTACGCTTTCTTTCCCAGCGTCTTGAACTGGTGAAAGGCAAGCTGTTTGTAATAATCGTCACCGTTTACTTGTTCGGCATCCCGTTTGCGCATGGCGGAAATAGAATGTTGCGGGTAATCGCAATCCACGACCGCCACGTTATACCCTTTCAGGTAATACAGGTAACTTGCCACCAAGACGGTGAACGTTGTTTTGCCGACCCCGCCCTTTTGGGTGGAGAAAGCCACATACAAGGTTTCTTTCTTCATTGTCATTTTGAATTATTGTGATACATCTTTATTTCATTCCATCCGTTCAGATTGACGGACAGTTTTCTTTCGTTCCATGTTGAAAGCTCGAAAGCCGGAATGATTGCTTCCTTTCTACAAAGACAGCCTGTTTTCTTTCTTGCTTTTTTGTTTTCATTCATTCCACAAAGACAGCTTGTTTTCTTTGCAGACAGTTTGCTTTCCCGATTGAATGACCGTTTCCTTTCAATCATTCCATCCGGTTTGCTTTCCTGCTTTCTTGAAAGATTGCAATCTTGAAATCTTGTTTTCAAGTTTTCAAAACCGCTTTCTTTCCGTCCGCTTTCCGTTACATATTTCCATCTATCCATATTGCTATCTTTCTTGAAATCCGGGACAAATAAACGTAGAAAAACAACCCCTTTCGAGATGTGTCCTCAAATGTCCCCGTTTGTCCTCATTTGTCCTATAACCCGCTATTTCACAGCATTTTTAATACCCGTTACTTTGCAATCGAAAGGTATCGGTCAGGCTAACCAAGCCCCCGCCGCCGGGAGCGTTTCAATCTCCGCTAACTCCAATCCGTCCGTAGGCGGATTTTTATTTGCACTGGCAAATAGCAAGGTGTGTTCTAAGCAGCTTGAAATTCTTTCAGCAGCTTTGAACGCCTTGCCCGGACGAAGCCGGGATAGGGTCACTCCGAAGTCGTAACCCTTTAAAGAAATGTAGCATGAAACAGAAAAATGAAAATGCGTCCCGTCCGGGTGGCGCAGGACGAAAGCCCAAAGCAGACCCGGCAGTGTTCCGGTACTCTATCAGCTTCAATGCGATAGACCACGCCCGCTTTTTGGCATTGTTCGACCAGTCGGGTATGCGCACCAAAGCGCATTTTATCACCGCCCGCATCTTTGGCGAACCGTTCAAAGTGATTAAAATCGACAAGGCGGCGGTAGAATATTATACCCGGCTGACCGCTTTATATTCCCAGTACAGGGGTATAGCCGTGAATTATAATCAGGTGGTAAAGGCTCTCAATACCAATTTTTCGGAGAAGAAAGCACTCGCTTTTCTCTATAAACTGGAAAAGGCAACGATAGAACTTGCCGACCTGAACCGCCAAATTATTGAACTGACCCGTGAGTTTGAAACAAGATGGTTGCAAAGATAAGCGTAGGCAGTTCCCTGTTCGGTGCGCTTTCCTACAACCAAAACAAGGTGGACGAAGAACAGGGAAAGGTACTTTTAAGTAACCGTATGTTTGAAAGCGAGGACGGAAATTTCAGCATCCGGCGATGTATGGAATGTTTCGATATGCACCTGCCCGCAGACTTGAAAACGGAAAAGCCGATTATCCATATCTCCCTGAACCCGCACCCGGACGATGTACTTTCCGATAGCCAGTTGGCGGATATTGCCAAAGAGTATATGGATAAGTTGGGGTACGGCAACCAGCCGTATATGGTTTACAAGCACGAAGATATTGCAAGGCATCATATACATATCGTTTCCATCCGGGTAGATGATACAGGCAAAAAGATAAATGACAAGTTCGAGCATATCCGTAGCAAACAAATCACCCGTGAACTGGAACAGAAGTACGGTCTGCATCCGGCGGAAAAGAAACAGGCAGCCGACCGCCCCGAACTTAAAAAGGTGGACTACCGGGCAGGGGACGTAAAGCACCAGTTATCCAATACGGTGAAAGCCCTTGCCAGCAGTTTCCGTTTCCAAAGTTTTACGGAATACAAAGCGTTGCTATCTATATATAATGTACAGGCGGAAGAAGTGAAAGGGGAAGTGAACGGTAAACCCTATAACGGCATTGTCTATTCGGCGACCAATGGTAAAGGAGAAAAGCAGGGAAACCCGTTCAAATCTTCCTCTTTGGGTAAGTCGGTAGGTTACGAAGCCATCCAGCGACACATCAAGAAATCCACAAAAGACATTCAGGACAAGAACCTGAAAGAGCATACCCGCCGGACAGTCGGCGAAGTGGTGAAATCCGCCCATAGCCGGGAACAGCTTATTACGGAATTGAAAGCGAAAGGCATAGATGTTCTTTTCCGGCAGAACGATACAGGCAGGATATACGGTGTAACATTCATCGACCACGAAAACCGTACCGTCCTGAACGGTTCACGGTTGGGAAAAGACTTTTCCGCCAATGTGTTCAACGACCTGTTTTCCGGCTCCCGTACTTTGTCGGGAAACAGCAAACAGGAAACGCAGGAACACACGCCGGAATTTAACCCTACCGGACACCTTGAAAATACAGGAAAAACCATTGCGGGACTGTTCAGCCTGTTATCCGGTGGGGACGATACGCCACCCGACAACAGCCAAGTTCCGCCACCCAAGAAGAAAAAGAAGAAGAAACAAAGACGTATTTAATAACTATAAAAATTTCAATTATGCAGAATGAAGATGATTTAAGAGGACTTGCAAAGGTCATGGACTTTATGCGGGCAATCAGTATTTTATTTGTAGTGATAAACATCTATTGGTTTTGTTACCAGTCGTTTAGGGAATGGGGTATCAATATCGGGGTAGTCGATAAAATCCTGCTGAACTTCCAGCGTACCGCCGGGCTGTTCTCCAATATCCTATATACCAAACTTTTTTCAGTGGTATTCCTTGCACTTTCCTGTTTGGGAACAAAGGGAGTGAAAGAGGAAAAAATCACATGGAATAAGATTTATGTATTCCTGACAATCGGTTTTATCCTGTTCTTCCTGAACTGGTGGTTATTGGTTTTGCCGTTACCATTGGCGGCAAACACGGCATTGTATATCTTTACCATGACAGCCGGGTATCTTTCGTTATTGGCAGCCGGAGTATGGATTTCCCGCCTATTGAAAAATAACTTGATGGACGATGTGTTTAATTTGGAGAATGAAAGTTTCGCACAAGAAACACGCCTGATAGAAAACGAATATTCTATCAACCTGCCGACCCGTTTCTACTATAAAAAGAAGTGGAACGATGGCTGGATAAACATTGTAAACCCGTTCAGGGCAAGCATGGTTTTAGGCACACCCGGTTCGGGAAAGTCGTATGCGATAGTCAATAATTACATAAAACAGCAAATTGAAAAAGGCTTTGCTGTTTATATTTATGACTATAAATTTCCCGACCTTTCAGAGATAGCTTACAATCACCTAATCAACCATTTAGACGGGTATAAGGTAAAACCTAAATTCTACATGATTAACTTTGACGACCCACGCAAAAGTCACCGATGCAACCCGATAAATCCGGCGTTTATGACGGACATATCGGACGCATATGAAGCCAGTTACACAATCATGTTAAATTTGAACCGTTCTTGGATAACCAAACAGGGAGATTTCTTTGTGGAAAGTCCGATTATTTTGCTGGCTTCTATTGTATGGTTTTTGAAAATCTATCAGGGTGGTAAGTTTTGTACATTCCCGCACGCCATCGAATTTCTGAATAAGAAATATGCCGATACATTTACGATTTTAACCAGTTATCCCGAACTGGAAAACTATCTTTCGCCGTTCATGGACGCATGGGATTCCAACGCCCAAGACCAGTTGCAGGGGCAGCTTGCAAGTGCTAAAATCCCGCTTTCGAGGATGATTTCACCCGCTTTATATTGGGTAATGACAGGGGACGATTTTTCACTGGATATAAACAACCCGGAAGAACCTAAAATCTTAGTAGTAGGCAACAATCCCGACCGTCAAAATATCTATTCCTGTGCTTTGGGACTGTATAATTCCCGTATCGTGAAGCTGATAAACAAGAAACACCAACTGAAAAGTTCTGTAATTATTGATGAATTACCGACCATCTATTTTCGAGGACTGGATAACCTGATAGCAACGGCACGAAGCAACAAGGTAGCGGTCTGTTTGGGCTTTCAGGATTTCAGCCAGTTACGCCGGGATTATGGGGATAAGGAAAGCAAGGTAATCGAAAATACGGTGGGTAATATTTTTAGCGGTCAGGTGGTTTCTGAAACAGCAAAAACGCTTTCAGACCGTTTCGGAAAGGTCTTGCAGAAACGCCAAAGCATGACTATTAACCGGAATGATAAATCAACCTCTATCAGTACGCAAATGGATAGTTTGATACCGCCCAGTAAAATATCCAACTTAACACAGGGTATGTTTGTGGGTGCGGTCAGTGACAATTTCGATGAACGGATAGAACAGAAAATATTCCATGCGGAAATTGTGGTGGATAACGAGCAAGTGAAACGGGAAACCGCAGGTTACAAGAAGCTGCCCCAAATTATAGATTTCAGGGACGAGGACGGGAATGACCGGATGCAGGAAGAAATACAGGCAAATTACAACCGGGTCAAGCAGGAAGTCCAGCAGATTGTCACGGACGAAATGGAACGGATAAAAAACGACCCCAATTTACAACATTTGATTAAAGATGTTGAAGAATAAACATTTGCCTTTCTTTAAGAATAGTATTATTTGTATTTTTGGAGAAATTATAAATTTGCTAATTATGGATGAAAGAAATTATGTTTTATGCCAAGATATAAAAGATAGAATATCTAAAAAGTTTATAGAGAATGGATGGATAACAGTTAGTGATATTGGAATACATTCTGCATTAGTAACAGATGAAAATGTATTAGAAGCATTGGATAACTATTGTTGGGATTTACCACGAGGGGATGGAATACCGGGTGTTTCTGTAAGGTATGTAAATGAAAAGCCTATTGTGGATTATGATAGATTGGGACACAATAAATGTGAACCTTTTGTTTTTTATAGGGATGGTTATGGTACACATCCATCTTATATTGAACTATCCGAAGAATTTAGATTGTATCATAATTTGCATGAAAAATACATTTCAGAAGAAGAAAAGAACTATGTTGTTATGAATAATGGTTCAGAAGAGGTCGTAGCAAAACTGTCTAAAATATCATTGTACATCAAAGCTAAATATGTAAGGGATTATCTTGCGATAAGAAAAATTAATCTATTAATATTCTTTGATATAGAAAATTACGGTTCTTCGACGTATTCAGAGCTTAATATTACTCCTGTTAATAATCAAATAATAAAGGAAGATAATTATATATATAATTATACGAATATGTTTGAGTTTTTAAATGAAGAAAAAAAATCTTGTGGCTGGATAGTGGGTAAATGCGTTTTACGCTATGAACAAAAAACTGACTATGACCCTTTTGAACGTAATAATAATCAATATTTAGATTATATAATTGGATATGATGATAATGGAGAAGAATTACTACATACTTGCAATAAGTTTTTCCTATCAAATTACTTCGTTCAGAAAGAAAATGAACCATTAGAACTAACACCTGTATTTTTTTCTAAAGATGTATTAAATAAGTATTATGACAACCCCAATAAATATACAGTTAGTGATGGTCTTATTACTTGTGATGGTTCATGGAGTTTAAGAGTTGATAATAATTGTAAAGAGTATGTTGTTGTAATGTTAGTTGATTTAGGAACATTAGATTATAAGGAACAATCCTATTGGAAAGGGTTTAATATAGCTCCACCCCATAAAGGATGTTTAAGTTATACAGCTTATCAACGGTGGATTAAGGGAGCTTGGTGTAATCCTGTAAGCCCTGATTTTATATTTAAGCAGAAATATAAATCGTTTAATAAAAAATGGTATGAAAAATACGGTTGGTTTTTGTTTCTTCCTTTAATAAATGAAGATGAACATAGATTTAAAACATTACATTGCTTAACAACTTTAGATAACGAGCAGGATTTTGACGAGCAAATTTTATCTTTAGTAAAATTATTTATAGACTCTCTAAATCAGGAAGAATTAATGAAAAATGTCTGTATTGAGAAAAAAGAAGTAGTAGATTTTCTAAAAAGAAAGAAGTTTGAGAATTTGAAAGATGTTAAATCTGGTATAGATAAGTTTGAGCTATTTATTTTGTCTCAGCAGTATTCAATTCCTGATATGGTGGACTTTTTAAGGAAGTTGCAGGCTTTACGTTCATTTGATGTCGCTCATAGAAAAAGTTCAGATAAGAGCAAGCGGAAAAATATAATCATTTTTTTTAGTTTAGATACCAAGCATAAGCAAGAAATACTTGATGATATTTTTACAGATGTAATAAGAACTATTTCTACATTAGAAAATTTATTTATAAATGAACGCTCTAAAAATATAATACCGAAAAAATAGGATTTTATTGTGCCATAATACAAAGCAATCTCAATGAGATTGCTTTTTTTATATACTTCTGTGTGGACTAATGAAGCCAAACGAGGACTAATGAAGCCACCCGTTCCCAAAGCCTTAAATATACTCTATTTCATCCTTACTTTTACTTCCGAAATTTTTATTTACTCACTAAAATTCAAAACATTATGGATGTAAACACAGCCAACCAATCCACCACTGACGAACAGATGATGGATATTCTTCTTGTACTGGATAAGGAGAAAAAGACAATCAGCGCAGTAAAAGGCGTGGATGAAAACGGGGAACTCCAAACCGTACCGCCGGAGAACAACAGCGAACTTCTGAAATTCGACCGTCACGGTGATTTCTTTTCCAACTTCTTTTCCAACATGATGAACCAGTTGAAGAACCCGACCCGTTTTAACTTCTTCAAAATCCCTAAGATTGAACTTCCCAAAATCGAGCCGATAATCAGGGATAACTTCAATCATCCGACACCTGAAAACGAAGCGGGCATAGAGCGTTACCGGGTAACACCTGAAACCGTGAAGCAGGAAGCGAAGAAAGAACAGCAGGAAACCCAAACCCAACAGCAGCCAGCCAAAGAAACGGGAGCAACGGCGCAAGCACCGCAGCAACCCGACAAAAGCAAGTATGTGATTGACCCGGATAAGGTGGACTGGGAAGCCTTGAAGAATTTTGGTCTATCCAAAGAACAGCTTGAAAAGGCAAAGGCTTTAGAACCCATGTTAAGGGGGTATAAGTCGCCCGGAGCGTTCACCATTGCCGGAAACTACAATTCAGCCATTATGAAACTGGACGCACGTTTATCTTTCCGGCATGACAAGGACGGGAATGTAGTTTTGGCGATACACGGCATCCGACAAAAGCCGGAACTTGAACGCCCGTTCTTCGGACATGAATTTTCCAAAGAGGATAAAGCCAATCTTCTTGAAACAGGCAACATGGGACGGATAGTAAACCTGAAAAACTATATCACGGGAGAAATGATACCCTCTTTTGTCAGTGTGGATAAAGTAACGAATGAACTTGTTTCCATGCGTGCAAGCAGCGTCCAAATACCCGATGAAATAAAGGGTGTCAAACTGAACAAGGAACAGCAACAAGCCTTACGGGAAGGAAAAGGGGTATTCCTTGAAAATATGATTTCCAACCGTAAAAATCCCTTTTCCGCAACCGTTCAGGTCAATGCGGACAAGAAAAGTCTGGAATTTATCTATCCCAATGCCAAACAGTCACAGGAGCAAGGGCAGAAACAGACGCAGCAGAGCAGCCTTGTCACCAGTGACGGTGTAACCATTCCCAAAAGCATTTCAGGAATAGAGCTATCCCGCCAGCAACAGCAGGATTTAGTCAATGACAAAACCATCTTTGTTGCCGGGCTGAAAGACAAACGGGGGGTCGAATACGATGCTTATATTCAGGTGAACCATGATAAGAAGAAGTTAGGCTTTTACAGTGACAATCCCAGCTTTGACCGTTCCGCCGTAAAAGAAATTACCCCCGCCAGCAAGAACCGCACACAGGTAGCGGTCAATTCGGAAGGAAAGACCAACGAAGCCACCAAGAAAGTGAAAGAACCCTTGAAAAAGGGTCAGGACAAGCCCACTGAAAAACAAAAGACCAAGCAGGATAAAAAGGAGAAGCAGGAGCAGACGGACAAACCCAAACAAAGCAGGGGACGCAAAAGATGATAGCGGTATTAATCCTTATCCCGGTTGTCGGTTTCGCCCTGTTTACCCTTGTCTGTTACAAAACAGACTGGGAAGCCATAGACGAGCAGAACCGACAATATTATATAGATGGCTATCACATCTACTATGACCGGAAAATCCTAAGACAAAAAGAAGTGGAACAATTAAAATCAAAATTAGAATGATTGCAGTAATCGGAGAAAAACCAAGTGTGGCAAGGGACATTGCCCGTATTTTAGGAGCGAGTGAAAAACAGGATGGCTATCTTTCAGGTAACGGGTATCTCGTTACCTGGGCGTTCGGCCATCTTGTAGGTTTGGCAATGCCGGAAGCATACGGCATACAGAGTTTCCGCCGGGAAAGTCTGCCTATTATCCCGGATAGTTTTCAACTTACACCCCGACAAGTGAAAGCGGAAAAAGGGTACAAGGCAGACCCCGGCGCATTGAAACAACTAAAGGTAATCAAAGAAGTATTCGACCAGTCGGATAAGATAATTGTCGCCACCGATGCAGGGCGCGAGGGAGAGCTTATCTTTCGCTACATCTACCAGTATATCGGATGCAACAAGCCTTTTGTCCGTTTATGGATAAGCAGCCTTACCGACAAGTCAATCCGTGAGGGACTGCAAAACCTGAAAGCCGGCAGCCTGTATGATAACCTATTCCTTTCGGCACAGGCACGCAGCGAAGCGGATTATTTAATTGGAATTAATGGTACACAGGCTTTAAGTGTGGCAGCCGGACAAGGCATTTTTTCTTTGGGACGGGTACAGTCGCCCACGTTGGCAATGATATGTACCCGCTTTTTAGAGAACAAGAACTTTGTCCCGCAAAAGTATTGGCAACTGAAATTACAGACTACTAAGGACAATGTAGCTTTTACGGCACTATCCACAGAAAAGTACGATATGCAGCAGCCCGCCATCGACACGCTGCAAAGGATAAAGGAAGCGGAATCAGTACAGGTGAAAACCGTAGAACGTAAGGAAGTGAATCAAGAACCGCCCTTGCTTTATGATTTAACCACGCTCCAAAAAGAAGCGAATACGAAACTGAACTTTTCCGCAGACAAAACCCTATCCATCGCACAAAAGTTATACGAGGGTAAACTAATCAGCTACCCCCGAACCGGAAGCCGTTATATCTCACAGGACGTGTTCGAGGAAATCCCGGAACGTCTTGTTAATTTGGAACAGTACGCCCGTTTTGGCGGGTATGCTGCCGGGATGAAAGGCAAAGCCTTAAATTCCCGTTCCGTGAACGATGGCAAGGTAACAGACCATCACGCCCTGATAGTAACGGAAAACCTGCCCGGTAAACTGGAAACGGACGAACAGGCAATCTATGAACTGATAGCCGGACGAATGTTGGAAGCCTTTTCTGAAAAATGCGTCAAAGACGTTACCAGTGTAACGCTGGAATGTGCAGGGTCGCTTTTCACGGTCAAAGGTTCTGTAATCAAGTCCGCCGGATGGCGTGCCGTATTCGGCGAGAAAGAGGACGGAGAAGATAACGCCGCTTTGCCCGCCCTGCAGGACGGAGATAGTTTACCGCTTTCCGGCATTGAACTACTGGAGAAACAGACCAAGCCCAAGCCGTTACACACGGAAAGTAGTTTGCTTTCTTCAATGGAAACGGCAGGTAAGGAACTGGAAAACGCCGACCTGAAAGCCAGCATGAAAGATACGGGTATAGGCACGCCCGCAACACGGGCAGCCATCATCGAGACGCTGTTTTCCCGCCAATATATCGTCCGGGAGAAAAAGAACCTTGTCCCGACCGAGAAAGGTCTTGCCGTTTACAACATCATCCGGGACAAGAAGATAGCAGACGTTGAAATGACGGGAATGTGGGAAAATACGCTTGCCAAAATAGAAAGCGGGGAAATGAACCCCGATACGTTCCGTAAAGGCATCGAAGTGTATGCACGGCAAATCACGGCTGAACTTTTGGATGTTCAACTTTCTTTCGCTTCGGGCAGTGGTTGTATCTGCCCGAAATGTAAGACCGGGCGCATCCTTTTCTATCCGAAAGTCGCCAAATGTTCTAATGTGGATTGTTCCGTTACCATCTTCCGCAACAAGAGCGACAAACAGCTAACGGACAAACAGATTACCGAACTGGTGACTACCGGGAAAACCGGGCTAATCAAAGGCTTTAAAAGCAAGAACGGCAAAGTCTTTGACGCTTCACTTGCCTTTGACGAACAGTTTAATGTTACTTTCGTGTTCCCTGAAAAGAAAGGCAAACCGAAGAAATAAGACGGAAATAGTTATATTTGCCACAGAAAGTTTCATTATAGATAGATTTATAATTGAAATTTTTGTGGTTGAAGCACCCGGAGGGACACCGGGTGCTTTTTTTAATCATTCTCCTTTATACTGGTAGGTCAGGCAAACGACCTGATTGTCTATAACCCGGTGTTCGGTCAGTTCCCACTTCGACCCGAAAGTCTTGCCTATAAACTTGATACCGTCCCCCAGCATGACCGGAACGATATACAGCGTTATTTCATCCAGCAGGGACGCTTCAATCAGCGAGGTTATAAACTTACCGCCGCCAATGACTTGAATGTCGGTTTCCGAACTTGATTTAAGTTCATTGATTGCCCGTAAAGGCATATCGGTAAGAAAGGTTACATTCTCCTTTTCGGTCACATTGGTGTCGTAGTGGGACACTACAAAAGTCTTTTTACTTTTGTACGGCCATCCGCCCCAATGTTCAAAAATACAGGTATAGGTATTCGTACCCAGTAGCAGGTAATTTGTAGTTTCGTATTCCTTATTCAGTAAGGTTCTTACATTTTGGGGCATCCAGTCCAGTTCATTGTCCGGCGTTGCGATAAACCCGTCAAGAGATACAGCGATGTTCGCTTTTATTTGCTTCATATTATCAGGTATTAAACAGTTTATAACCCTTATTCAAACTGTTCGCCAATATCTAAAAAAGAAGCGTGAACTCACGCAACTTCAACGTAGAGGTACTGGCATACCCAAAGATAGAAGCACGCAAGCCCACGCTATGACAAAGCATAGCATAAGCATTGCGCAAAAGCCTCTATCTTTTGAAAAGTGCCAGTTTCCTACGTTAAGACATCTGCGAACGAATATGTTATATATAAAGGCGAAATCACAGGTTACTGTTCAATCGCCGTTATTTTCTTATGTAACTTTTGCAAAGTTAGCCAAATCCCTGAAAACTTCGGCATACAATAAAAGAAATCCTGCCTTATCTCACGACAAAACAGGATTTAAAGCCATTAGAAAAGAAAAAATTAATCGGTTTTCTCACGGATTAACTTGTGTACGTCCGTTGCTCGGTAATAACATCTACCGTCCAACATAAGGAAAGGGAGTATTCCCTTTTTCCGGTAACGGGTCAGTGTTCGGGGTGCTACTTTCAGAAGCAGGCACAAGTCCTGATTATCCAGCAGTTCTTCCCCGTCCAAACAATTACGCCCGTTTATCACCCGGTCTATCTTCTTGTCCTGCATATCGAACCTATCCATGATACGTTCCATCCATGCAGTAAAATCATCTTTATCTATATACATAAGGCTGCCTGATTAAATTATACCAATCATAAAATAACTTTGGTTGGACGGGTCTTTAATGATAATATCCCGTTCCCGCATGAAGCGGATATAGCTTTTTGCTGTCCGTTCCTTCACGTCCAAAATCTGCTGTATCTGCTCGCATAAGTCGATGTAGGTTATATGTTCCTGCCTGCCGAACACGTCATGGGCAACCCCGACCAGTTCCTTTTCCTTGCGCTTCTCTTTTTCCTCACGGGTCTTTTCACCTTTATAAAGGTGCATCCCGGCTGCCTTGTCCCAAGCAAAGAGCATCAAGGGAACATCCAACGGGCTACCGTCCCTTACTTTCAGGGCTTTCACTACCGACAAAGCCGGGTCTTCGTCTTTTTCTATCGAGAGGATAGCAGCCGCTTTGCGCTGCAATTCCGAGCCTAAATGTCCCCGGAGCTTTAGCCCGTTGGGTACAAAGTGCAATACACAAATAATGCAGGTCTTATATATCCCTGCCAGTCGGTACAATTCATCTATGATTGCCACGCTTTCCGCTTCATCGTTGGCACATCTTACAAGGTCGGCAATGCCATCTATCACTACCAACTGAATACCCCCATATTGGAAATAATACCTGTCCATGCTCTGAACAATGGCGTGCAGCCGTTCTTTGCGGGACATACCCGTAAGGCAGAAAGCCTTAAATTCATCCGGTTTGTCGGTCTGTTTCGCCCTTTTTATCAGGTTGGTTACATTCTTGAACAGTTGTACTTCCGATTGTTCCGTATCATAAAGCAGGACGGCTTTATGTTTCGTGTTCTCACTTACATTGATACCCAGCGTATCAATCTGAATATCCGCCGGACGGATTGAACCTGCCACCAGTGCAGCCACATAGTTACTTTTCCCTGTTCCCTCTCCGCCAGTGATGCAGCACAAGTTCCCCTGTGTTCCCAGTGGAACGTCACCCGCCGAAATAATTTCCTGCGCTTTTGCCGGAGGATTATTAAAATCAATCTCACACGATTTAAGCATAGTCATTGTTTCATTATAGATTGTATCTAAGAAGTCGATAAATAGTTTGATGAAATTTTCCCGGCTGTTACCCGCCCGGAAATAATCGGAAATGTCCTTTTCCGATTTTGTCCCCTGCAAAGGGAGAAGCAACCGTTTCACACCGTATTCACAGAGTTGTTTCTCATGCTTTTTTGCGCTTTCCACTCCGGTAGCATCCATATCGTAAAGCAATATGATATGTTTAAACCGGAATGTAAGTTTATAAATGATGTTCGGCGGAACAGTTACCGTTTCGCTATTGAAGCAAATCGCATGGAAACCATGCGCTGCCAGTGACATGACATCTTTTTCCCCGCCCGTAATAAACAGGGTATCGCCTTTACTGGGTAGCTGTTCCAGCCCGAAACAATAGCTTTCGCCAATGTTTCCGCCATATAGAAAGCGGGTCTTGGAAAACGGTCTGTACAGTTTGATGAAACGTTTGTTCTTATACCCGTAAATGGGTTCTTCCTTAGTGGAAGAATAAGAAAACGGATTGCCATCTGCATTTTCACTTTGGAACTGAACCACTGAACAGACTTTATACTGTTCCAGTATTTCAGGGGTAATGCCGTATTGTTGCCAGTATTCCAGTTCGGAAGCGGTAAGTTTCCTCTCCTTGAATGTGTACGGTCTGCCAGTACGTTCTACCGGAGCAGGCACAGGCTTTTCCGGTTCTTTGAATGTTTTAGGTACAGGTATGGGATTACCCTCTGAAAGCCCCAGTGACAAATCCCGGTCTATAATCCGCAAAATTTCTATGAAACTGCTTGAATTGTTACAGTCCAGCCCTTTGAGCATACCCACAAAAAAGAAGCAGTCGCCGGAATAATCGTCATTTCCGAAGTCTTTCAGCTTATAACTATTGCTACGGCGGTCAAAATAGATGTTACAGGACGCTTTGCTGTCCTCATACAATGGATTAAGGAAATTACGACCGACCCGCCACGTGCCGGGAATATAATGTTTAAACACGTTCAGACCGTTATTTGTCCTCTCTAATATTTCGTCTTTCCTTAACATATAGCTTGTGGTTGGTTATCAGGTTACGCATACATTCGTCATTGCTCTTTATCAAACGGCTTTCCAGCAACCGTTTTATTTCACCGATTTTATAGAAATTGCGTCCCCTGATGGTAGAGTAAGCGATTTCTCCTTTGGAACGAAGCCGTTGCAGGGTGCGGTCGCTGATTTTCAGGAAAGTACATACTTCGTAACTATCCACCCAAATATCATCCTCATTCTCTTTGCAGTCGTCCTGACGGGAAAATACATAATTGGCAATCACATTGATTTTTGCCATCAATTCCTTAAAGGCTTTTGTTTCTACTGTTATTACGTCCATTTTATTAACTAATTGATTTGCTGCAAAGTTGGACGGTTCGGGAAAATAAAAAGCCACAGGCGAACCCACCTGTGGCGAAATAAAGTTTGTTAATCGGATAAGGTTTACTCCTGTTCTTCCATCCGGCGCAACAGTCGTTTTTGCAGGGTGTTCAGGTAATGTGTCCGGTCATTTGTCCGGGATTTAAGTTCCATGTAGGTATGGTAGAAATCACCTAAATCTATGTCGAACATATCTTCAAAGCAAGATACAATGTCCTTTATATCAACCGTTCCCTTATTGAAATCGCCATTGGTGTAGAGTGCGTAGATAAGTTCCACCAATGCCCGTTTTGTCCCCGTCCACCGGAGCAGCTTCTTTATATTCCCGTTTTTGACCTGCTGGCGTTGGAAACGCCGTTCAAGTTCATTCAATCGGTTGGTGAGGTAGATGGCAAACAGTTCGATAGCTAAAATTTTGGCTACCTTATAATCATAACTGGTGCTGAACTGTGGGTCTGCTTCATAATAGAAATTGTCTATAAGGATATGAATATCAGGTTTCCCACGCAGGAAATATTTATGGTCTAAATAGGTGGCTTTTGTCCGGTAATACTGGTAGAAACTTATATTACGTTGGAAATGCGCCAAAATCCGGTCGGTTTCCGCCATAATGAACTCCTTTTGCGTTTCTTCGCTGCCGTTCGGAAAACGCAGTTCAAACTGGTAAACCGTATTGTAATAGATAATTTTACTTGCTATTATTGGCTTTTGCTCTTTGAAGAAATAAATTTCTTCTTCCTTGCTGGTGAAAGAGTAGGAAATGATAAAGGCTTTCAGTTCCCCTATGATTTCTTGCAGGTAGTCAATGACCTGTTTGCACAGGCTGAAAGGGTCGTTGTTGTTATCTTCAAAGTCCTGTATCTGTAACTCCACCTTTTGCAAAAGGTCGGTAAAGTATTCGTTCAAGTTCTGTTGTCCCATTATTAATCGTTCCTTTATTAATCGGGCGCAAAGTTACAGGCTTTAAATCGCTGCTTTATTCTTCATTTTTCACATTCTATTCTTCATGGTGAACATTCCGTTGTCCTTTCAGGTGTTTACGCAGCACGCCGGGAGTTCCGAGCATATATTTCACACAGAAATCGTTCAGGTTGCTGGCGGACGAAAACCCGATGTCCTCTGCAATCTCCAATAATCTTTTGTCTGTATATTCCAGCAGGTAGGCTATCTCCTTTACCCGCTGTTCACGTATCCACTGGCACAGTGTTTTTCCAAATTCCGCCTTGAACCTGCGGCGGAACGAACGATATTCCATATTACAGCATTTGGCAAGGACGGTCGGCGAATAGACTTTATAGCCTTTTATCTGCACCATTTCCCGGAATGACCGCTGTCGCAGGTATTTCAGGTTTCGTTCGGCACGCCGGAACTGTTCATCGGTGATGTGGCTGCCTTTTCCGTGATAGACTTCCCGCCGTGCCTGAAAGAAGTAGTCGCACACCCAGTTATATACACCCGACAAGTATCTGTGATTGTCGAAAACCAGCCGGAGCATATCGGTAAAGAACAACAGTTCGTCCAGCTTGTTTTGCTCGATATAAGGTACTACAAGGTTTTCTTTAAGATAGAAGAAAACGAAATCTTCGGGACAATATGCCAAAAGAAAAATATAGGTTTTATAATCCTGTTGTTCCAATGTCGGCAGTTCTCCGCTTTCTTTCAGGCTGTTGGTGACGAAGTGCAGCAGTTCACTGTTTCCGGCAAACTGTTCTAAGGTTTCCAACTCTTTCAGTGAACGGCTGTTATTCACCAGCCATTGTATCTTGTCCGCCAATTCTTGCACAGGGGGCAATATCTCCGGACGCTCCGCCGCTTTGGATAGTAAAAATCCAGTAATTGTTTTCATAATGATTTAGAACTATGTTGGTACATTCTATTCTTCTTTATTGTCAGCAACGGTATTCGGATAACTGCAAATGCTTAGGTTATCCGACATTTCCGTTCATCATATCATTCCAGTCCTGCACCGCTTTTATGGCGCATTGGTAGTAGCAGATACCCCACACGATTAACCAATATACCAACACGGCAGTTATCTTGAACAACCGTCTTTTCCGTATATTATTCACTTGTTTTCCGATGAAGTGGAAAAGGAATAGCATAATCCCCCATAATACAAATGTCAGCACTTTGCATTTTATCGTTATGAATATATCGTTAGCCGCTATGTCGAAGTCGGGCAAAGCAGATGTATAGTAAGAAGTGATACACCATCCCACCAGTAGAGAAATAATAGCAAACAGAGCGTTTTCAATTCTTTTATATGGCATTGTTGTTTTCATGTTTTTATATAATGGCTAGAAAGGAGCATCGTTAGATATTATCTTTCGTTATAAACGCTATTCTTTAATTTGAAATAGTTTGTTGTATGGTATTACTATCTCGTTTGTTTCATAAGTAGGAGCAAACATTCGTATCAGAAACACCTTACAATATATATTTTCATTGATATTTCTGCCATTAGATTGCCTTGTAATAAACAATGTTTTATACAAGAATTTACCATTGACTTTTCTTACAAACTCTGCTTCATAAGAGGTAAATACACTCAAACTATCGTTATTAATAAAGTCAGTATAACTTAAATTCTTAATAGAACTACCTTTCATAACAATTAGGTTATAACCATTTAGTGTCTTATCAGATATAAATTCTATTATGCCACTATAAATCGTACTGTCTTGACAATCATTTTCAGGCACTTCTTTAATTTGTACCAGCTCTATAAAGGGCATTTTTTTTAATCCCCATTGTACTGGTAGTAATGTGAATAGCCATACATATATTCCTATAAGAATGATAATCGGAAATGCAAATATCATGGAATGTCTTAAATCCTTTCGGATAAGACAATCCAATAATGCTATAATTAGCATAAGAAGCAATATAATGACTATCATTCTATTTTCAAATCTAATTGTTTATGATTATAAAATCACCTCGCTCCAAAACGTTCAAATTCACCGATGAATTGAGCCGCCATGTCAATGTATGGAAAGATTTTAACTACTTGTATGTGTTCGTCTGTTTCTTCTCCACCTGCTGACAGGACGGGAACATAACCAAAACATTCATCGTCTTGCAGCGCATCCAGTTTTTCTTTTATTCGAGGATATAGCCCTAACTTATATCTGAACTCCAAAGAATCATTCTTGAATAAAAGAATGTTGAACAGCAGATTAAAGTTATCCGTGAAAATTTGGAATGTTCCATACCGTATATTCAAAAAAACGATGTGATTGCCAAGTTGCTTTTGGCTACTTTTGATATATACGAACAAATCCCCGAAAGCCGTTACCATGAAAGGGATTGCTGCTTCATTATACTCCCGTTGGTAATATTGGTTCACGAACTCTTGATAATCTGCCGGATTCATTATCCGGAACAGACCATTACAAAAGATACCCAATCCGACTTCTTGCCACAATGTAATCAACTCTTTAGGTGCTATATCGACATACTTTGCAATAAAAGCATCATCCGCTACCTGCCTTTTGCAGTCTATGTTCTGACTTAAAAACCTCTCGTACATAATGTTTATGCTTTAATAGTTACTAATGGTTTGTGAATAACTGACCGTTAGGGCAGTTCATTCGCTTGTTATCGACCTATTTTATTTTCAATCCATTGGTAAAAGCAAAAATCGCAAATCTATTATCCAAACCTAATTCTATATTTTGTTTGTTATCTAATTGGTTGAACGCAGTCATAAATCTATTTCTGCATTTACATGATTGCAGATAAACATTGAAATAGTTCTCTGCTTTTTCTTTATCTCCATGCAACAATACATAAGGCAATGCTGAAAGAGAATTTTGAGTATATTTATTGAAGCAACAACCATATTGTTCTATAAAACTGATAGCTACTGTTTTATCTTTAAACAAATCGAATATCGGTATGGCATATTGTTCAAGTAAGTTGATAATAGATTCCACCGATATATCGAAACTTAACCCGGAAAGTTCCCACTGTTTATACTCCTTTATTGGTGATATATATCCAATGTGGTTATGATATATAAGCCCAGCTTCATTGATATTTCCTGTCTGTTCTTGCATCCACTTCTTCAATCTTTTACTATAAATAGAAATCAGAGGATATATGATTATGCTACAAGAGTAGTTATAGGTACTCGACTTGAAATATACTTCAAAAGTCAAATCCTTATCTTTTGAAATTTTCTTCAAACATTGCCCGTTTTTCATCGGCTTAAATCCCTTTTCAATAAATGGGATGGCAATTTCATTGCAGGCTTTATAGAATATTTCTCTTGGTTTCATTTTTCGCTCTTTTAATGGCTTGGAAAGGAACGCCGTTTAGGAGTTATCTTTCCTTGTTATCAATTTTATATTCTTCATATTCAAGAAACGCAGTATCAATATCTCCTTCTAATAGGTAGTAGAAACAATCTTGTATCATATCAACCCATTCTATGATTTGCTTTTGCTGCTCTTGTGTAACAAAATCAGCTCCGTCAATCCACCTCCTGCCTAAATGTATTATGCTATATGCATCACTTAGTAGGGTTTGATTGATTGTTGGCTTCATAAAATCATCTGCAAGGACTTTAAGACATTCCATTATCTCGATAAAATTACACTCATATAGTTTTCCTTGAAATGGACGAAGTGAACCAAGAAATCCATTTTCCCATTTCTCATTTTCTATATCATTGTTTCTACAAGAATGGAAACTTAATAAAATATATGCTTCTTCTTTTGTCATTGCGTTTCTGTTTAATTATTGATAATGGTTAGAAAGGAGCATCGTCAGATGCTATCTTTCGTTGTTATAAACTTAATTGTTCTTGCTCACTTACATTTTCGCTTATTAGTCTGCACATATATTCTTGCAGGCAGCAATGATATTTTTCAGTAGTAAGCAATGACTTTATATAGTTCATATTTTCATATATGTATTTCATTTTATAAGCTAATATTTCAAAGGGCATATCTTCGTTATTATAAGTAGCTATTATCTGCCATAAGTTTGAAATCGTTTGGCTTATGTCATTATCTTGGGGCTTCTTATTAGCTTCTATATTCTGATATTTATAGATGTAATACTCCGTGTATGCTGGTATGCGGTATGTTTCATGTGTGAAGCCAGTTCCACCCCCGGCGATACATCTCAACATATCGTTTATACAATAGAATATTTTGTTTAACGTCTTACGTTCGCTACGATAGTGTTTCCTATTATTGACATTAAATTGTGCATACCACATACAATATAAATCAAATCCGGTTTCTCCATAAAAGTAACCTTGCAATGAAGTGTATTGTTGGCAGTATAATGTATCGGGATAAACCGTTGCCGAATTTACAAACAATTTTTCCGCATCATCTTCTATATAGTTATACTCTTTTTTACTTTGCTTGCGGAGTTTATCTACGTTAAGTATTTCATCTTGTATGTTACGTTCACGCAGAGTTTTGCTGCAAGAACAACCCATTACCACGAAAATGGCAAGAACAAATAATACTATGTTTGCAATGCGATACATATTGTTTATAATGGTTTGGCGGGGAACGGCGTTAGTCCGTTTTCCCGGCTTGTTAAATGTTCTGTTCTATTATTTGATTAAACAACATTGCGGAATTTTCACTTAATCGTCGAATATGCCCTTGAAAACTCAATGATAATTTAGGTTTTAAGGAGTGTTCTTCACCTTTCTTTATTCCCAATTTTATTAATGCGAGTTTGTCTGTTGGCACTAAACGGTCTTTGATGATAGTTCCGTTTATTCCAATAGCTACATTATCTGCACAAGTGCGTGGAATTTTATGTGTAATGGTATCTTGATGTTGATATGTATAACTATCCCACAAGCAATCTGTATGAATACCTATACTTTGGAGATATTCATCTGCGTTCATTATTCTCTCAACTGTCATTCTACCCATAATATATAATTTACCACTTTCAATCCTAACAGGAAAGATAACATCACCTACTTTAATTTTGCCTAATGACGGTTGAGAAGAATGTGGACCGCCATAAATGACGGATAAAATACTATTCTTATCATTTTTTTGTATCTGTTTAGCCCAATCATTAGCCCATAAAGTTGTATAAAATTCCATATCTATATTGTTTAATCATGTAATTACATTTAATGGGTTTCAGCTAACTGCGTTTAGCAGTTTAGGTGAATGTTACCTGCTATTCGTATTTCCAACAGGTTATTTTTTTAGGATTTTCTATGTTGTAGCTTAAAGCAACTCCTTTATCATCAAAGAGTTCTATAATTTGTTCTCCCTTGTTTATAGTCAACGTGTCAATAATTTTCTTTTCTTTTAGTGAGTAAATTGATATTTGATTTCTATTTATAAAATTAATATTATTAAGATACATTAATTCCTCATTTTCAGAAATCCAAAATTTACGATATTCGGCGTCAAGTATGATCTCATTCGTGATATTCGGTTGATTCGCTGAAATTGTAATAATCTTATTTGTTGGCACAATGTGTTCATGCGTATTTGACGTTGCTTCTACAATTTTGCCCAAATGAAAATAAAATGTACCGGAGTTACCTTTCCATGCTGAATAATATATATCTGTTCTGATAATTTCCTCTAATTTATTTTCCATCAAATAATACTTCAAGACCGTTCCCGTTTTGGGACAAAAAATCAGGAAAGTATCGGGAGTTTCTCCTTGAATGATACCTTTACAGGATTTAAGTTTTTTCTTTATTCCTTTTTCTGTCAGATAATTATACACACATAGATAATCACTATTGTAATTCATCAACAAAAGAGAATCTTTATTATTTGAGGAAATATAATCACTGTACCGCTGTATGCCTTTATCAAACTTTTTTATAATGGATAAGTTTATTCTGTCTATTTGAAATATTTTGTTGTCGGATACGGCAAACATATTCCTTCCATCAGAATTAAAATACAGACACCTTACTATATTTTTTATTGATACAGAATTTAATTCTTTTCCGTCAGAGAAAAAGAGTTGGCGCAATTTTATGGAAGGGAAAGCCGATCCCCAGCCATCGGAAAGATAAAATCTATTTTTGTCAAAAGGATCAATAATAGGCTTTAATCCACCATAGACTCCATTTTTCAGTTCAATCGTCCAAGCTTCTTTTATTTTCATTTCTTCTAATATTTTTAATTGCAGGTAATGGCTTGGCGGGGAACGGCGTTAGTCCGTTATCCCGGCTTGTTATGAACTTACTTTACCTCTTGTGCCTTTTTATAATTTGCATAGCGAGCATTTAGAGTGTCCCGCCATTCTTGGCTTGGGCAAGAGTTTATTAACTGAATATACTTATTCTCATCATCAACGCAAATAGACTCTACAAGTTTTAATAAACTCCACTGCAAATCATAAAAAGCATTTTCAGGAAAGATTTGTACCAACACCATAGCTTCATCAAATGATATGGGAAGTTGTATTTGTTCTAATAAGGCATCATAAGTATTTACTAATTTATCAATACTCTCTGTATCATTGATGCTTTCATTAGGCATACGACCCAAATCTTTCAACTGTAAAATTTCATTTCTCATATCGTGTACTCTAATTGTTCATAATTATTCAATAACCACACCTTATGGTGTAGTTCCTAATCTCTAATAAATCATAATCTAATCATCATCCAAACTATCCAACGGGTTTGGAACTTTGGCTTTGTAAGCATTTGACACGTGCAAATAAATTGAGGTTGTCTTTATATCGTTATGCCCCATAAGCTCCTGAATGGTTCTTAGGTCAGTCCCTTGTTCCAGCAGGTGAGTAGCGAAAGTATGTCGAAGCATGTGCAAATGTACCCGGTGTTTTATTCCGGCTTTTCTTGCCGCATCTTTCAGTATTTTCACCAATGCACTGGGTGAATATTGTTCGCCCACCTGTTCGCCCTCAAAAAGCCACTTTTGCGGTCGGTACTCCTTGTAATAAGTTCTTAGTTCATTTAGTAGTTTTCCCGAAAGCAGGGAGTACCTGAATTTCTTTCCTTTACCCACTATCCTAATCAACATCCGTTCACTGATAATGTCATTAGGGGTGAGGTTTAGAAGTTCACTGCGGCGCAGTCCGGCAGAGTAGATTAGTGAAATCATGCACCGATGTTTCCGGTTGGTTATCTGTGCAAAGATATTTTTCATTTCTTCCCGGCTCAATACTTCGGGCAAAGTCTTGTATTCTTTGGCACGGACTATGCCATCGTAATATTGCCGTTTGCCTTTTCTAACTTTTTCGTAATAGAACTTGATTGCGTTGATACGCATATTCTGTTGGGTAGCAGAAATATGTTTTTCTTTTACCATGTAGAGCATATAGGTATTTATATCCTCAATTGTTAGCTGGTCGAGGTCACGCCCTTTATGGTATTCCATAAAATCACTGAAATAGATTTTATAGGCTTTTATGGTAGAAGAACTATACCGTTTTTGTTCCAGCAGTTCCAAATAACCTTTTGGCAGTATGTATTCACGCTTAGGTTTGGGATGTCGTACATATACCCGACTGTAATCAATATAGGCATGGGGAGAATAGCGGTCATAAAATGCAGGAAGTCGGAAAGCGGATGCTGGCATATAGGCACAACTGTTTGCATCTACCTTTATTTCGGTATCTTGGGCTAACAGCAAAGCAATAGCCTGACTGTTTGAATGTTCTATTCGTATGCAGTCCTGCCCGTCCCTTTTTTCCTTGTACAAGACGATAGTTTCCCGTTGTTTCTGTACATTATCCATATTGCTAAAAATAGATTCATGCTCCAAAGATAAGAAAAACAACAAAAAACGAACACTCATTCGGTTTTTATTTTACCGAAAACATTAAAAAATGAAAATCAGGCTTTTAGTAAGGAATAAATATAGCGAAAATTACTCGCCAGTTCTTCCACATCAAGCCCGTTTAAGTAAGATTGCTCGTATGATAAACCGAAGTACATTTGCCTGAACATGGTAGCAGCCCTTTTAATATCCGTATCAGGTCGTATTTCCCCGTTATCCTTTGCTTTCTGTATAATATTCATCCACAACTCATAATCCTGTGCAAAGAAATGCACAGTCTTTTCTTGTATATTGGGGTAGTACATCCTAACTTGTGCAAAGAAGTGATAATAATAAAAATTAGGACTGCATCCATAAGGATTGTTACCATCATCCACAAGTTCACACAACCGCTTCATAGTAACAATTATCCCCTGTATGTACTGTTCGATAAACTCCGCCAGTGTACATTCGGTCTTGTTAAACTTGTTTTTCGGGTGATGTGTTTGAAATATGAACTTATCAACCACAGCCACAAACAAGTCTTGTTTGTGGGGGAAGTAATGAACAATGCCAGTCCTTGCCAACCCGCAGGCTTTGGCAATTTCCGTAAAGCTCGCTTTCTCATAGTTCATCTTCACAAAAACTTTAAATGCGTTTTCCAGCACTTCATCCCGGTTAGTTATCATATCGCATACAGATTTATATTTTCCAACCCCGAAAATACTATTTTATTGAATAGCTTACATAAAAACGAGCAATAGATTAACAAAAATAAATCGGCAAACAACTTTAATAAATAGGAGAAAAGTTATTGTAGGACAAGTGAAAAGTTAGGTGCAAGGTGCAAGCATATATTTATATATATAGCTTGCACCTTGCACCTAAGTTGAAATATTAATAATCAAAGACTTGCATAATTCAAAACGAATGTGTACTTTTGAACCCAAGATACATGGAGACAGACATCCGCCAAAAGCGGACAGAAACATATAAAAAAGTCAGTGTCCAAATCGTACCCCCTCAAAGGGATAACGATAGTTAAAATATTGATATTTAGGACAGTGAACCGCATGGGTTAAAGACCCAGGCGGATCACGAAGTAAAAAATGATAAGAGTAATTCGAGATTTAATCGAGTTACTCTTATTGCATTATAAGATAGTTTATTTTAAGATTTGCATATTTGTGAACTATAAAACCTGTTCACTTTATAGTTTCCACAACCTTCTCCTGTGTAATAACCTCACCATGCGATGGATAAAATAAAGTCACACCTAAATTTACAAGTTTTCTCAAACTTTGATTGACTTGTAAATAGTCCTCGGCCTCAATCGGAAAGGGGGCTTTCCCAAGTAGTTTCATGCTATTCATATTCATTGCCAAGTCGCCAATATAAGCATTTCCATTATCAAGCAATACGGATATAGAATCATGGGAGTGTCCGGGCGTTAAAACAATTTTTCCTTGAACACCGATATTTCTTAAAGAAACATCATCAATATCTGAATCTACTATAACATCTGCTGCATCGAAATCAATTGGTCGATACTGATACTTTATAAAAGGACGTGAGATTCTATCTATTATCCATAGTAATTTATTATATTGCTTTAATTTTTTATAATCTGTAAATCCGGCTTTCAAATAAGGTAGCTGTTCTTTATGTACAATTAATTTTGCCTCAGTCATTTTTCTCAATTCCTGTACGATAGCAGCATGGTCGTGATGATGATGAGTTAAAATGATATATTTAATTTGCACAGGTGCAATTCCTATTGAATGCAATTTTTCAAGAAAAACTCTTAGTAGTCCGTTCCACCCTGCATCAATGAGTAAAAATCCATCATTGCAAGGTATTAGATAATAGTTTGTTGAGTTATATGTTATTTTCATATCGAGAGAATGATTATATAATTTATCTATAACCACAAAATACAGCAATATTAAAGACAAGAACCTTGATCTGAATCAAGATTTTCACTTTAAAACAATTTTTCTGCAACTCCGACTTTCAGTTTCCGACATTATCAATTTAGCATTCTCTTTATCAACCAACCCTCAAAAGGTACTACTATCTTTCCGCTCCAAATTCCGAACGGAAGCACTGCACAACAGCAATATACCAGTAATACTGATCGCTATACCTCCGATAGTAAAAATATTCTCCACTCCCAGCCTGTCGGCTATGAATCCGGTTAACAGCAAACCGATGACAGAAGGAAACTGGCTGATACTTCCGTATAAAGAAAAGATACGTCCCAGATAGGAAGGAGCAAACTGAGTTTGCAGCAATGCCGTAAAAGGCCCTGTATATAAAGGTACGACCAAACCTTGTATCATCGTCAACACAGCATACGTAACAAAATAGGTGGAAGGCAACGCTCCGCATAAAGCCAGAGACATGCCCAGTCCGAAGTATCCTATAATAAGCAAGATCGATTTTCTTATTTTAGGATTCCACACGCCCAGTATCGAACCGCCGACAAGCAGCCCTATACCGAACAGCATTTCTATCAGACTCACTTGATAAGGAGTACCATTGAAATATTGCAAAGTCATTAGAGGCATAACAGCCACAATCGGCATAACAAAGAAAGTAACCGCAATCTCCGAAACCATCAGCCAACTCATTCCCCGATTACGCAAAATAATCCGTGCACCCTCATACATTTCATGCAATATATTCCTATTGGTCCCTTTTTTGGCAGGATTGGGGATAAAGACAAACAGCAGAGAGATGCAGGCCATAAAAGCACCAGCCACATCCAGCAGCATCACTACACTCATGTTGAACGCCAGCAACAAGGCAGCACCCAGCATCGGTCCGCAAATTGTACACACCGACTGAATCACTTCATTAATCCCTGCAATACGTACCAGTTCGGAAGGCGGAGCCAACAAAGGAATTGAGGATTTCATTGCCGGTGCATGAAAAGCACCGCCTATCGACCGCAGCATCAACAACAAATAGATAGACCACAGTTCTACCATATCCAAATAGAACAGCAGAGCAATGACCGCCGAACAGAGAGCAACGAAACTGTCAGCACCTATCATCGTCCATTTCCGATTCCAGCGATCGACAAAAACACCCGCCATAGGTCCCAAAAGTATCTGAGGCAGTAACCCGGCAATGGCAGCATACGAAAGGACTTCTGCCGAACCCGTCTCCATACCGATCCACAGCACCATCGAGAACTGCGCAATCGAACTACTTAATATAGAGAACAATTGTCCGGTCCATATAATGATAAACTTCTTTTTCCAGTTATTGTTTGTTGTTATTGTTTCCATCTTTACCTTATATATTATAAAAGCGCGGCAAAGATACAACTTTAAGAAATAGCGGAAATGAACATTTGTTAATAAAAAGATGGCTATTCCGGACAACTGTTTACTGAAAAAATAGCTTATTTTTGCAAAGAATGCAAGATTAGTCAAATGGTTGAATCAGAAATAAATAAAAGATATTGCCAAAGCTGCGGAATGCCGCTCCGCTTCGACGTGGAGGAATATTTGGGCACCAACTCCGACGGTTCGAGGAGTGATGAGTTTTGTTATTACTGCCTGAAGGATGGGAAATACATTGTCGATATATCCATGTGGGAAATGATCGACATCTGGATAAAATATACAGATAAATATAATGAATACGCAGACACGGACTATTCTCCGAAAGAGCTGAGGGAGATACTGGACAAACGCCTTCCCACACTGAACAGATGGCGGCAAAAGCAAGAGACAAGCAGCCTTCATCATAAGATGATTCAGAACATAATAGTGTACATCAACGGTCATCTGACGGAGGTACTGGATACCGACACGCTGAGTTCGATGAGCGGACTGTCCAAATTTCATTTCAGAAGAGTGTTCCGCACCGCTACCGGAGAGAATATCGGCAGTTACATACAGCGTTTACGCATAGAACACGTTGCACATCTGCTGATCTCTACGGACTATACGCTAAAGCAAATCATAGAACAAACGAGTTATCAGACTAAATACAGTATCGCCAAAGCTTTTAAGAAACATTTTGGTATATCAACTTCTCAATACAGAGAGAAGCACAGACCGAACGGTGAAAATCCGGCAACAAACATAAAACCGGAGATAAAAGTGATCAGCCCGATAAAGATATTCTGCATCGAAGTGGGTGAAGCGTATAAAAACAAACTGAAATACAGATTACTTTGGAATAAACTACTGCATCATGCCGAACAGTATGAAGCAGACCCACGATATGACAAGTTTATCAGCCTTAGTATGGATGATCCGTCGATTACGCCTACGGAGAAGTGCCGGTTCTATCTGGGCATCACCCTTCGCGATGACACTAAAGCGAGACCATCACCGGGAATCATGCAGATTCCCGGAGGGCGATATGCCGTGTTCAGGCATACGGGGAGCTATTCTTCCTTACACAAGGTGTACAGGAGCATTTATGAGGAATGGTTTCCGAAAAGTAAATACCATCCCCAAAGCACATTCAGCTTTGAGATGTATATGAATCATCCGTCTACCACGGAAACGTCAGAATTACTAACAGAAATATATATACCGGTCATACGGAAATAATCACCATTAAAACAGAATCTATGGCAAAGATATCAGAAATCATGCTTTTACAGCAGCCGGAACAGCCCGCTTTGGCTATTGAAGTACAAACCGACATGAAAGGTATGTCACAGGCTATCGGAGAGAATTTTGTAAGAATAGACTCTTTATTCAAGAAACAGGGAGAAGTAACCACCGATATCCCCTTCGTAGAGTACCCCGACTTCGAAAGTCTGACCGAAGATCGTATAAAAATGATTATCGGACTGAAATCTTCGAAACCTTTACAGGGTGACGAAAAAATACAATCTGTCATCCTCCCCGCCAGAAGAATAGTCGTATGTCTGCACAGAGGAAATTACAATGAACTGGCACAGTTGTACAATGAGATGACCGAATGGATAAAAACAAATGGATACAAGGCTTCGGGAACATCAATAGAGTATTATTACAGCAATCCGGATGTACCCGAAGAGGAACATGTCACAAGAGTTGAAATGCCTTTACTCTAAAAGCAAGAGAATAGTTGCCGTAAACTCTTACCAAACAATAAGAAGCAGAGAAGCCGTCATACAGTATCACCTTGTCTGATAAAGTACCGGCATTCCCTGCTTCAATAGTTCTTTAGAAATTAGCCTTGCGTTTCTTCACTTCTTCTACGAGTTTCGTAAAGGATTTCTCCTTCTTACGTTTTTCATGTTCGGAAGCGGAGAAGTGCCATGCTTCTCGTCTGAGTTTCAGATAACTCTCATATACCTTATGATCTAACGTACCATTATGTACCGCCTCTAAAACAGCACAACCCGGCTCGTCGATATGCTTACAATCGCTGAAACGGCATAATGCCGCATAGTCGGATATTTCAAACATTTCGGTGAGCGAATCGGGATTGTCAATCGCCAAACCAAATTCCCGAACACCCGGAGTGTCGATTAAAACACCTGAGCCATCCATCAATACCATTTCCCGACGAGTTGAAGTATGCCGCCCCTTCCCTGTAGACAGGCTTATATCAGAAGTATTCAATACCGATTTCCCACAAAGAGCATTCACCAATGAACTCTTGCCGACACCCGAAGAGCCGACAAACACAACTGTTTCGCCTTTTGTTATGGATTCCCGCAACCGAAGAATCGTTTGAGGTTGACGAATACTTGTGATAAATACAGGAAACTGACGGGCAATGTGTTTGATCGCTTCATCTATGTTCTGTCTGTCACAACCTAAATCGGCTTTATTGAGCACTAATACCGGTTTGATTTTTTCTTCCATTACCTGGGCTATGAAACGTTCCGCCCTGCGAACATTGAAATTATCATCAAGGCTTTGCACAATAAATGCCTTATCGACGTAAGAAGCAATGGCCTGCCGGTCGGCTACCGTTCCGTTCTTCTTGCGATACAACGCCCGTTCACGAGGCAACGTATCAACTATAATCCCTTTGTTTGCATCGAATGGCTGAAAAATCACCCAATCGCCCGTACAAGGATATTCATCAGGCATTCTGCCATAAATCATATTTCCTGTTAACTCGCACAAATGTACACCATCCTCTGCAACTACTTCATAACAGGTTTTATGTGTCACGATGATTCGTCCATGAGACATATCTTTAAATTGTGAGATTTGTTTTTGCCGGAATAGATTATCACTCCAACCATATAATGACAGATTATTATTTTCGTTACTCATTATCTTAATATATATAGCATACACGTGAAAGCACAACAATGCTTTCGCTATTGTATGCGGGTATAAAAACTAAAGTTATATAATATAGGAAAATCACTTCCGGAAAGATTATCCGAAAGTATGGAAGTTCGAATCTGTTAAAGTGAACAGATTCTTATCAGACCAAATCCGATGTAATAAATGATGAGTTAAACATCCACTAGTTTTAATGAAACATTATAATTTTAATGCGTCAAAGATATGAGAAATAAATAACAGAGCCAAATGAATGATGAAATATGTGTCAAAAGCCAATGGATACGCGGCCTGACGTTTCCATTTTCCATTCTCTTGATTTTTTGTCGTACTGGTATTCCGCACCGACACTTACTTCCGTATTCTTTTTCACATCGACCGAGATAGAGGCTCCTACCCCTGTATGTGGAAATAACGGATTATAAGCCGGAGGAGGTGTATTTCCCCCCATAAAATATTGTCCCCAGACATTTAACCGGACATTTCTGGCTAAAGAATAATGCATTCTCGTATATATTCCCGCTATATCTTGCCTCGCTATAGGCAAAGCCAAATAGAATTGCCGACTCAAGGCCCCTCCCGCTTCAACGAAAAATCTTTGAGAAGGAATCCAGCGCATTCCGGCATTTACCGCTACATATTGCCCCAATCCCAGATAAGTCTTTTGTTCTGCACTCCCAATAAAGGAAAGCTGTCCATTCATAGAATGCTGACGAAAATTATAAAAATCCGTCAATGTCGGATTACTTTCCAGCAATGTCGGAAAATCGTAAAAATAGGGAGATAAGCCCGATGCAGGACTTGAAGGTGTCAGACCGTATGTCTGCATGGACTTATCATCTGTTGCGAGCTTTTTAGCCTCTATATCCGGTAACTTCGGTTCTATGTTTTTTGCTTCGGGCAACTGACGTCCGCTCACTTCCGTGGAGCTATTTTTCTTTTGCACATCTATTTTATTCTCCTTTTCTATAGTTTGAGAAAAGGCAGTAGCAACACAAGCAAAAGACACAAAAACAAAGACAGCAACTGTTCTAATCATAATATTCTCCTTTCTTTTATCAGGGGCTATATTATTAATACAACTATCCGGTTAAAAGCTCAATGATCGGTAACATATTTTTTATTTTAAAGCAGAGATAAATTGATAGACAACTTTTGCCATTACCTGCGCTCCCTTTTCGTTCGGATGAATACGGTCCGGAAAGAGTTCGGGCATTCCGTCCATAGCAGTATGAAGGTCTATAACAGACAGGTCGTTTTTCTTGGCGAGCTTCTTGATCATCGGAATGATTTCTTTAGAGATAATATCATCGTTGATGCCGTCACCTGTCAGATAAGCTTTGGAAGGATAGCAGAGATAAATCTTCGGCTGTGAAGGAAGACCTTTGAAAGCGTCGATCATGGTCTGCGCATCTTTCATGAAGTCTGCTTTGTATTTCCAGTTGAATGATTTGCTGTCGTTTGTACCAAGTTTGATAACGACGATGTTAGGATTAAAAGCCAATGCATTCTTATAAGCAGGTTCGTTCATATAAGGATGATCTCCTTTGTTCAGCATGGTACGGGCGCTCACTCCGAAATTTTTCACCCAGTAGTTGTCGCCCAACATACGGGCCAGTACGGAAGGATAGCTGTCACGGCTGCGATTTCTTATTCCTGCTCCGAACGTAATACTGTTGCCGATGCAAGCCACACGGACGGCATCTTTGCGAGGAGCCTTGAAACTACGCAACCAAGAAGTCAGTTCGTTCTGCATTTCACTCTTGTAGAGGAAATCTTCACGGATTCCCCAACCGTGTCCGCCTGTAGGATAAATATGGAGAACGGAAGGAACACCTTTCTTATTTAAAGCCAGATAATAGTTGACTCCGTTGGCAGGAGGAACCACCTTGTCATCATCGCTATAAACAATGAAAGCACGGGGAGTCTCCTTTGTCACCTGCTTCTCGTTAGAAAATTCTTTTTCCAGTTCGGCAGAAGCATCCTTACCCAACAGATTGTCATGAGACCCCATGTGAGTGAAAGATTTGTCCATCGTGATCACCGGATAGAAGAGAATCTGGAAGTTGGGACGAAGTACTTCAGGCGCATGTGTAGCGATGGTCGAAGCTAGATGGCCTCCGGCAGAAGACCCCATGATACCAATATCATTCGGATTCAGATTCCATACGTCAGCACTGTCACGTACCATTTTCATGGCTGCTTCGGCGTCGGAGATCGGGAGGGTGCGGTCGCCTTTCGGCATCCGGTATTTGAGAACAATCAATGCAATTCCTTGTTTGTTGAAATACGGCGCCCAGTCATACCCTTCGTGATTGACCGCCAAGCCGGAGTATCCCCCACCCGGACAGGCTACCACAGCACGACCTGTCGCCAGTTCCGGTGCCGGCAGGAAAACACGAAGAGAAGGCTGTTCAATATCAAATGGTTTTGGCGTACTTTGTGCCGAAACTTGCAGTCCAGTCAATAGCAGGACCAGCAATACAAAAAGAGAAGAGAATTTCTGTTTCATAGTATCTGTATACTTTGATTAATGAATATTTGATGTGCGAAGATAGTAATTTTATGTATCTTTGCGCCTCCTTTTAAATAGAAAAAATGATATGCAAGGAATTAAGAATCTGACACACGGCCCTATCAACCGCCAACTTTTCAATCTGGCGATGCCTATTATGGCAACGTCGTTTATACAGATGGCATACAGCCTTACAGATATGGCATGGGTGGGACGACTGGGCAGTGAGGCAGTCGCCGCCATCGGTTCGGTAGGAATCCTGACGTGGATGTCCGGTTCTATCTCCTTATTAAATAAGGTAGGGTCCGAAGTCAGCGTAGGCCAATCCATCGGTGCGCAGAATCAGGAAGATGCACGCCAGTTCGCTTCACACAATATCACGATCGCTCTGATCATTTCAATCTGCTGGGGCGGACTGCTTTTCATGTTCGCAAGCCCCATTATCCGCATCTATGAACTAGAAGAACACATCACAGCCAATGCCATCGAATACCTGCGGATTATTTCCACCGCATTGCCGTTCATATTCCTGTCCGCTGCCTTCACAGGTATCTATAATGCAGCGGGACGAAGCAAAATTCCATTCTATATCAGTGGGACGGGACTGATTATGAATATCATTCTCGACCCTCTGTTTATCTTCGGCTTCGGTCTGGGAACAAACGGTGCCGCCTACGCTACATGGCTCTCACAGGCAACGGTTTTCGCCATCTTCATCTATCAGCTGCGTTTCCGCAAAGACGCCCTGCTCGGCGGTTTCCCATTCTTCTCCCGACTGAAGAAAAAGTACACGCGGCGTATTCTGAAACTAGGTCTGCCCGTAGCTACCCTAAACACACTGTTCGCCTTCGTCAATATGTTCCTCTGCCGTACCGCATCCGAACAGGGCGGACACATCGGACTGATGACTTTCACCACCGGCGGACAGATAGAAGCCATCACCTGGAATACCTCCCAAGGTTTCTCCACCGCACTTAGCGCCTTTATTGCCCAGAACTTCGCCGCCGGACGAATAGAACGGGTACTGAAAGCCTGGCACACCACCCTATGGATGACGGGAATCTTCGGAACGTTCTGCACGCTGCTGTTTGTCTTTTACGGCAATGAGGTCTTTTCGATCTTTGTCCCCGAACAGGCGGCTTACGAAGCCGGAGGTGTATTTCTGCGTATCGACGGATATTCGCAGCTGTTTATGATGCTCGAAATCACGATGCAGGGAGTGTTCTACGGCATCGGGCGTACCGTGCCTCCCGCCATTGTCAGCATCGTATGCAACTATATGCGCATTCCGCTTGCCATCCTGTTTGTACGGATGGGCATGGGAGTAGAAGGTATCTGGTGGGCAGTATGCGTCACAACGATTGCCAAAGGGCTGATTCTCTTGGGATGGTTCACCATGATCAGGAAAAAATGCTTAAATCTGCCTTCCGTGTCAACAAGGTAGCCGTGTCGTTTGTTATTTTACATATACAAAGATCATCCGGAGTTATTTTAACCTAAAAAGTATGACCTTGGCAAATAATATGTATCTTTGCGTTGTTAATTTATTAAAGTATTATTTTATAAACCTATTTAAAAAACATTGCATTATGAACAAGATGAAATGGATGGTTCTCTTCATGAGTATAACCATGATATTCAGTGGCTGCGCAAGCATGAACAATACGGGCAAAGGTGCCGCAATCGGCGGTGGTTCGGGTGCTGCATTGGGTGCTATCCTCGGCGGTGTTATCGGTAAAGGCAAGGGTGCTGCCATCGGTGCGGCTATCGGTACTGCAGTAGGTGCAGGAACAGGTGCCCTTATCGGAAAGAAGATGGATAAAGCGGCAGCAGAAGCAAAACAAATTGAAGGCGCACAAGTAGAGCAGATAACTGACAACAACGGATTGCAGGCAGTAAAAGTTACATTCGATTCAGGTATTCTTTTCACTACCGGTAATGCGACTCTGAGTGCTGCTGCCAAGTCTGCATTGAGCAAGTTCGCCAACAACGTACTCAACCAGAACAGAGACATGGACGTATCCATCTACGGATATACCGACAATCAGGGCTGGAGAAACAGTACTGCCGAACAAAGCCGTCAGAAGAATCTGAACTTGTCACAGGAACGCGCACAGAGTGTAGCCAGCTACCTGTTAAACTGCGGCGTTTCTTCCAACCAGATTAAAGGTGTGCAGGGAATGGGCGAAAGCGATCCTATCGCCAGCAACGACACAGCTGCCGGAAGAGAACAGAATCGTCGTGTAGAAGTTTACATGTACGCAAGTGAGCAGATGATTAAAGATGCACAGGCCGCTTCCAATTAAAAAAATATTGCGTTATGTGCGCAACCTGCTGATTTTCTTCTTTGCATCTACCATTCTGGCTGTGATCGTCTACCGCTTTATGCCGGTGTATGTCACTCCGCTGATGGTCATCCGAAGTGTACAGCAGCTTGCGTCAGGAGATAAACCCACGTGGAAACACACGTGGGTTTCTTTTGATAAAATATCTCCTCACCTGCCGATGGCGGTCATCGCCTCCGAAGACAACCGCTTTGCCGAACACAACGGATTCGATTTCATCGAGATAGAGAAAGCGATGAAGGAGAACGAAAAACGGAAACGGAAGCGCGGAGCAAGTACCATCAGCCAGCAGACAGCCAAGAATGTGTTCCTGTGGCCGCAATCGTCTTGGGTACGCAAAGGTTTCGAAGTTTATTTCACCTTTCTGATAGAGTTGTTCTGGTCGAAAGAACGGATTATGGAGGTATATCTCAACTCTATCGAAATGGGAAAAGGGATTTATGGCGCACAGGCTGCCGCAAAGTATAAATTCAACACAACAGCTGCCAAGTTAAGCTCAGGACAGTGCGCACTGATTGCCGCTACGCTCCCTAACCCGATACGGTTTAACTCTGCGAAGCCTTCGGCTTACCTATTGAAACGACAAAAACAGATATTGCGATTAATGAATCTGGTTCCTAAGTTTCCGCCTGTAGAGAAGAAGGCGGTCGATAAGAAAGACACTAAGAAGAAGAAAAAGAAATAAAGAAATCCCTTTATCACAGTCTATTTCATCAAGAAACAAGACAAGGATAAAGGGATTTCTTTTTTTCGTTATTTAAGATACAGACTATGCCGGCTCCTCACACCTCTCGATATACGCCAATGGTTCGCCTTTATCTACCAATGCTCCCTGCTTGGCACATACTTCGATCACACGACCGCTAAAATTCGCCAACACCTTATCATACGTATGCCAAGGAGTAGCAATGTAGCAGAACACATCGTCCGGGTCATATTTATGTCCCACTTCGGGCGGCATAGAAGGCGATTCCACATCAATCTCCCAAATGATCTGACCTTTTTCCATTGCCGTCACCGGTTCGGCTTTGGCACGTTTCATCCGTTTCACTTCTTCTTCGGAGAATCCCTGTTTTGCCAATGCGGCATCTTTAGCACGCTGCAAATCATCTTCGAAACGTTTCTTGGCAATACCCGATTTATAATCCCGATATTGGCGGTCGTGCATTGCCAGTTCGAAAAGTTCTTCATCATCCTGTCCGAAATCCCAGCTGTTTTCTGTCATTTCCTTACGATACTCGTCCAGTTGATCCGGATAGTTCTTCTGTGGGTCTTCGTCCGTAAATTCGTATCCTTTTTCTTTTGCCAGTGCGATAATCTCCGGAGCAAGCGCACCGGGCAAACGACCACTCTTACCCAGAATCATATCCCAGGTATGATTGTCGATCATCGTCCAACGCTCCTCTCCCTTGATCAGAGACATCACATTCATCAATGCCACATTCTTCACATATTGGCTGAACGGAGTCACCAATGGAGGATAGCCGAGTTTCGGCCACACATATTCCACTTCGTCAAACAGCATCACGAGCAAATCGTCGATACTCAGTTCCGGTTCGTTCTTACCTCTCAATATCAGATTGATGCCGGAATGTACTCCTTTCAGATCGGCCATCATAGAACCCATCATACCTCCGGGAAGTCCGCATTTCAAGAGCAAAGAAGACATATGCTTGTTGGTAGGGTCCATAAAATAACCCAGAAAATCATCAATGAACTCCTGTGTCATGGCACGGGCTTTCATGTAGGCTTTCATATTAATCTCCGGTACTTGAAATCCCGCATCTTTCAGCATAGCCTGCACGGAGATAACGTCCGGATGAACTTTCCCCCACGAGATCGGTTCCATTGCGACATCAATAATATCCGCGCCATTCTCACAAACTTCGAGGATAGAAGCCATCGAAAGCCCCGGTCCGCTATGTCCGTGATATTGGATGATGATTTCGGGATGCCGTTCCTTGATTGCTTTCGTCAGACGTCCCAGCATTTCGGGGCGACCGACACCTGCCATATCTTTCAGACAGATTTCCGGTGCTCCGGCCTCTATCAGACGCTCGGCGATAGCGGTATAATATTCTACGGTATGCACGGGTGAGAACGTAATACATAACGTTGCCTGCGGAATCATCCCTGCTTCAAGGGCATAATGAATGGAAGGAATAATATTTCTGACCTCATTCAAGCCGCAAAAGATACGGGTGATGTCCACTCCCTGCGCATGTTTTACTTTATACATTAACCGGCGCACATCTGCCGGAACGGGATACATTCGAAGACCATTCAGACCACGGTCGAGCATATGAGTTTGTATGCCGGCTTCGTGGAAAGGTTTCGTGAAAGCCCGGACGGCTTTGTTCGGGTTCTCGCCATACAGTAGGTTGACTTGTTCGAACGCGCCTCCGTTGGTTTCTACACGGGAGAAACAACCCATTTCGATAATTAACGGAGCAATTCTTACTAACTGATCGGCGCGCGGTTGATACTTGCCGGACGACTGCCACATATCCCGATAAACGAGACTGAATTTGATTTCCTTTTTCATTGCCGTAAATAGATGAGATTTATATTACTTAGGTTAACTAGTTGATACAAATATATTGAGTTTTCTGACATAATAACAAATATAGAGAGAATAAGTTGGGGTATAAAGATATGTTTAATATCATATTGTCACAAAATCAAAGGAGCAAGCGAGTTTTTACTCGTTGCTCCTTACCAGAATTAATTGTTTGGTTAATGTGTTATCCCTATTTATACAAAATCTTTCAACTCTTGTTGCAAACGTTGGCGTGTGAAGAATATGCGGCTCTTCACCGTTCCGAGGGGCAGGTCCAGCTTCTCAGCGATCTCACGGTATTTAAAACCGGATACGTGCATTGAAAATGGTACTTTATATTCCTTCGGCAGCGCGTTGACGATGCGGTGCATCTCTTTCAAGTCATAAGCGCCTTCCGTACTTTCAAATCCTGAGTCTTGGGGAAGATTCAAATGATACAGATTGTCGGTCTGATCTACGAATGTCTGGTCACGTACTATTTTACGGTAGTTATTAATAAAGATGTTACGCATAATCGTGTACATCCATCCTTTAAAATTTGTATCGGGAACATATTTTTCCTCGTTATCCAAGGCCTTTAATGATGTTTCTTGCAATAAATCATTTGCTTCTTCACGATTGGCAGTTAATTTATAAGCAAAACGAAGCAACTCTTCCTGAACTCCAATTAAATCTTTTCTGAAACTTAAACTTTTCATACTTTAAGGGTTTTACGGTTAATATTTCGTTTCTTTCTTGACGTTTGCAAGTTTAAAGGTATTTTATGAGTCGAACAGGGGGAAATTCGTCATTTCTTAGGGGGTGAAACTGTCAAATGATAGATTTTAGGTGCTTTTTGATAGTTTTTAGGTGGTTTAGGACGTTTTTTATTCTCTTCTTCTTGCTTGGCAATACAAAATAACTTACTTTTGGGTAGTATTATTAACTTAAAGTAAAGGACATGACTATACTTATTATCGTAGGAATAATCGTACTGTTGGGAATCATTTTTGCTTCCATGTACAACTCATTGGTGAGACTGAGAAATAACCGTGAAAATGCTTTTGCAGACATCGACGTGCAGCTGAAACAGCGCCACGACCTTATCCCGCAACTGGTGGATACCGTGAAAGGATATGCCGCACACGAAAAAGATACCCTCGAACGGGTGATTCAGGCACGTAACGGTGCAGTCAGCGCCAAGACAATCGACGAAAAGATAGCAGCAGAGAATCAATTATCTTCCGCTTTATCGGGATTGAAAATCACGTTGGAGGCTTATCCGGACCTGAAAGCAAACCAGAATTTCCTGCAACTGCAAGAAGAAGTATCCGATGTAGAGAATAAATTGGCTGCTGTACGCCGTTACTTTAACTCGGCCACGAAGGAATATAATAATGCGGTTCAGACATTCCCGTCCAATATCATAGCAGGTATGGCAGGTTTCCGCAGAGAAATCATGTTCGACCTGGGTACCAACGAACGTGCGAATCTGGAACAAGCACCGAAGATCAGTTTCTAAAAACGAGCACGTATGCAGTACGTCGGAATCCAAACACAGCAGAGCCGGAACAACCGGCGCTCTGTTCTTCTGTTATTTCTATTTCCCTGCCTGGTAGCAGCATTGCTTTATCTGGCCTGTTATCTGTTGGTCGCCTTTGGGCACGGTGAGAGCATGGAAGTAAGTGTCCTGGAATTGGCTAATCCTCTTTTCATCAATGCCCTCCCCTATACGATGGGTGTCGTATTGATTTGGTTCCTGATAGCTTTCTGGGCGAATACGAGTATCATCAAAGCCGCCACAGGTGCCAAACCTCTCGATCGCAGAGAAAACAAACGTGTCTACAATCTGGTCGAGAACCTCTGCATGGCAAACGGAATGAAGGCTCCGAAAATCAATATCATCGACGACGATTCATTGAACGCTTTTGCCAGCGGTATCAACGACCGCACCTATACGGTCACTCTCTCGAAAGGGATTATTCAGAAGTTGAACGACGAAGAACTGGAAGCAGTCATCGCCCACGAACTGACTCACATCCGCAACAGGGATGTGCGCCTGCTGATCGTCTCGATTGTATTTGTCGGAATCTTCTCGATGCTGACGCAAATCACTTTCTATACTATTACGCACACGCGCATACGTAGCAACGGAAAAAACGGTGGAGGAGCTATCCTCATCATACTGATTGCCTTAGTAATAGCGGCTGTCGGTTACTTCTTTGCCAGTCTGATGCGCTTCGCCATTTCACGGAAGCGCGAATATATGGCGGATGCCGGTTCGGCGGAGATGACAAAGAATCCGTTGGCATTGGCAAGTGCCCTGCGCAAAATTTCCGATGATCCGGATATAGAAGCGGTAAAACGTGGGGATGTGGCGCAATTATTCATTCAGAATCCGGGCGACCAGTCGAAAAGTGCCCTCAGCGGGCTTAGCGGACTCTTTGCCACGCATCCCCCTATCGAGAAACGAATCTCCATTCTGGAACAATTCTAGGGATTTCTGTTTAATTTTCATTAAAGAAAGCAGGAGGACTCCTTATTTTTAGTATATTTGAGTGTTATACATATATACACTAAACTGTAACTGATATGAAAACAAGAAAACAAATCCTTATGCTACTGCTGGTTATACTAGCAGGAATCCCGACTCTTTCGGCACAGACCAAGAAGGAGAAGAAGGAACAGAAAAAAGAAGCTGTCAAACAGCTGATCGTATCAGAAGACTACAAAATAGACGTCAACACTGCTATGCCCATGCGCGGACGTTCTATACCTCTGACTTCACAATACTCACTACAAATCAGAAATGATTCGGTATTCTCTTACCTCCCTTATTACGGACGTGCTTACAGCGTTCCTTACGGCGGAGGAAGCGGGCTGATATTCAACGCTCCCCTCAAAGAATACACGATGGATATGGATAAGAAGGGAAACGCCGTTATCAAATTCTCCGCACGAAGTCCGGAGGACTTCTTTGAGTTCAGGGCGAAAGTGTTCCCCGACGGCACCACCAGCATTGACGTCACGATGCAGAACCGTCAGGCAATCAGCTACCGGGGAGAAGTGGATCTGGACAAGAAATAAAATCTTCAAGAATCGCCGTCAGTCTCTTCACTACCTTTTAATATAGGAAGGCAAATGTGGTATTTCACGGCAAGGATGCGTGTAACAAATACCGCCGATCCGCCAACGAGCTGACAGACATAAGATTCCATCCCTGCGGCATCGCACAGCCAGTAAGCGATGCCGCCTACTACACACGCCATCGCATAGATTTCTTTTCGGAAAATCAAGGGAATCTCATTGATAAAGACATCACGAATCACACCTCCTGCGGCACCTGTGATACTACCCATGATGATGGCTACCCAAAAAGGATAGCCTAAAGCGATACTTTTCCCCACACCGACCACCGTAAACAAAGCCAGTCCGATGGTATCGAATATAAAAAAGGTATTATTCAGACGGATCAGCCAGCGACCGAAACAGATCACCCAGATCAAGGCAAGTCCCGTACAGATCAAATAGATAGGGTTCGTCATCCATCCGGGTGTCACATCCAGCAGTACATCACGGATGGTACCGCCACCGATAGCGGTAGCAAGACCTACGACATAGGCTCCGAACCAGTCGAAACGCTTTGCCGAAGCCAGCCGGATACCACTAATAGCAAAGGCAAATGTGCCTATAAAATCAAGAATTTGAACGAATGTCGGCATATATTTGTTATTTTGTATGCAAAGTAACGAATAAATTCCGTAAGAAAATGTACTTTTGCTACACGAATTAGATAGAAACAATATGAAAATAACAATTGTTGCCGGGGCACGCCCCAATTTCATGAAAATAGCCCCTATCACACGCGCCATCGAAGCCGCAAGAGGGCTGGGTAAAAGCATCTCCTACCGTTTGGTGTACACAGGCAGACGGGACGATACAAGTCTGGATGCTTCCCTGTTTTCGGATCTCGACATGAAAGCTCCCGATGTCTACCTTGGAGTGGAGAGCAGTAACCCCACCAGTCTGGCAGCCGGAATCATGATCGCCTTCGAACAGGAGCTGACGGAGAATCCGGCACACGTCGTCCTGGTAGTGGACGATCTGACAGCAACCATGAGTTGCGCCATCGTAGCCAAGAAACAAGGAATCAAGGTAGCCCATCTGGTAGCCGGCACACGCTCCTTCGACATGAAGATGCCGAAGGAAGTAAACCGGATGATTACCGACGGAGTATCCGATTATCTATTTACTGCCGGCATGGTGGCCAACCGAAATCTGAATCAGACAGGCACGGAAAGTGAAAACGTATATTACGTCGGCAACATTTTGGTAGATACCGTCCGCTTCAACCGGAACCGGCTGCTCAAACCGGTATGGTTCTCTGTGCTGGGACTTCAGGAGGGCAACTATCTCCTGCTCACCCTCAACCGACGTGTACTGCTCAACAATAGAGAGAACCTGCGGAAGTTGATGCAAACGATGATCGAAAAAGCTGCTGGTATGCCTATCGTAGCGCCCATGCACACATATGTGCGCAATGCAATCAAAGACCTCGGCATAGAAGCCCCGAATCTTCATATCATGCCCCCGCAGAATTATCTTTTCTTCGGATATCTGATCAATAAAGCCAAAGGAATCATCACGGACTCCGGCAATGTAGCCGAAGAAGCTACGTTCCTCGGCATCCCCTGTATCACGCTCAACACGTATGCCGAACATCCGGAAACGTGGCGCGTGGGAACAAATGAACTGGTCGGCGAAGATCCGGCGGCACTCGCTCAGGCTATGGATACGCTGATGAAAGGTGAATGGAAGAAAGGCGAGCTCCCCGAACGCTGGGATGGACGAACAGCCGAACGAATCGTACAAATTTTAACAAGTAAATGACCGGAGTGGTTGACCGGACTCAAGAATCAATGAGTCCGGCTTAATAGCCAGACAGAAGTAGCCGACCACTATCAGGTTCGACAAGTGTTTCAGAAAGTTTCACGCCGAGGAAACCAAAGTTTCAAGGCGTAGAAACCAGAGTTTCAAGCAGTGGGAACTAGAGTTTCAAAGCATGAAACTTTTGGTTTCAACGGTTGAAACTGATTTTGGGACTACGGAAAACAATCGGAACAAGCCGGTTCGCAAGATGTGGCATACGTTGAAAAGGGAAGTATAAAAAGGACCAAAACAATCTGCCTCCTTCTATTGTTGAATAATACAAGCTTGTAAATAACAAAAAACGATGGGTAAAAAAAGTTATATACTCTATTTTACTCAGACTTATTTGTTAACTTTGCAGCCCTACTACGAACGTTATGATACAACGATATAACAAAATAATAATACTGCTCTTAGTCGTATTTGCAGTTTCAAATGCTTTTGCGCAGCAAATAAAGGGGGTTGTAACTGATTCAGTCACTCATGAACCACTAATGTATATCTCTGTCTATTATCAAGACAAGAGAGAAATGGGTACTGTCACCAATATTGACGGAGAATATAAGCTCGACGCACGGAGAAACGGAGGAACGCTCGTTTTCTCTTCTATCGGATATGTCACCAAAACCGTCAAAGTAGGCTCCGGAAATCAGACCGTCAATGTCAAACTCTCTCCGGACGATGTAATGCTCACCGAAGTAGTCGTAAAACCACAGAAAGAAAAATACTCCCGCAAGAATAATCCGGCAGTCGAATTCATGAAGAAAGTGATCGAACACAAAAAAGCACAAGTGCTCGAAGTGAACGATTACTACCAGTACGACAAGTACGAGAAAATGAAAATGTCGATCAACGACCTGACTCCGGAGAAACTGGAAAAGGGTATCTACAAGAAATACTCGTTCCTCAAAGATCAGGTGGAAGTGTCGGAGACGACCAACAAACTGATTCTCCCTATCTCCGTACAGGAAACGGCCTCACAGACCATTTTCCGAAAAGACCCCGAAAGCAAAAAGACCATTATCAAAGGAAAGAACTCCAACGGTATCGAAGAGTTTTTCTCCACAGGAGACATGCTGGGGACTGTTCTGAAGGATGTTTTTGCCGATATCAACATCTATGATGATGACATCCGGCTGCTCCAACAGCGATTCGTAAGCCCTATCGGCAACAATGCCATCTCATTCTATAAATACTACCTGATGGATACGCTGATGGTGGACAAGCGCGAATGCGTACATCTGACGTTCGTACCGCAAAACTCACAGGATTTCGGATTTACAGGACATCTTTATGTGCTGAAAGATTCGACCTATGCCGTTCAGAAGTGTACGATGAACCTGCCTAAAAAGAGTGGCGTCAACTTTGTCAACCGCATGGACATCGTGCAGCAGTACGAGCAGCTTCCCAACGGGAACTGGGTATTGGCGGATGACGACATGACGGTAGACCTTTCATGGAGTTCCAACAAAACCTCGGGAGGGTTACAGGTAGAACGAACGACTAAATACAGCAATTATAAGTTTGATCCGATAGAACAGCGGTTGTTCCGTTTGAAAGGTCCTGTGATCAAGGAGGCCGACATGCTTTCGAAGAGTGACGAATACTGGGCGAGTGTACGCCAGGTGCCGTTGACCAGAAAGGAAAGCAATATGGATGTATTCGTCAACCGTCTGGAACAGATTCCGGGATTCAAATATATCATCTTCGGTGCGAAAGCATTGATCGAGAACTTTGTGGAAACAGGCAGCAAAGAGCATAAGAGCAAAGTGGATATCGGTCCTATCAACACCATGATTTCAAGCAACTACATCGACGGAACCCGTTTCCGCCTGAGCGGTATGACTACTGCCCACTTTGACAAGCATTGGTTCCTGAGCGGATACGGAGCCTACGGTCTGAAAGACGAAAAGTGGAAATATAGCGGAACGCTGACTTATTCTTTCAACAAACGAGATTATGTAGTATGGGAGTTTCCCAAACATTTTATATCTGCAACGTACAGTTATGATGTAATGTCACCGATGGACAAGTTCCTGTTTACGGACAAAGACAACATCTTCCTTTCAATGAAGACGACAACGGTAGACCAGATGTCATATATGCGTGACGCTACCATCAACTACGAACTCGAAACGCTGACGGGATTCGGAGTGAAAGCCATGCTGCGCCATCGAAATGACGAGCCTACCGGAAAACTGGAATATCTGCGGAATGACGCCGCACAAACCCGTGTACATGACGTCACGACTTCCGAAGCGAGTGTGACCCTGCGTTATGCTCCGGGAGAATCTTTCGTCAACTCCAAGCAACGCCGTGTTCCGGTGTCGCTGGACGCTCCTATCTTCACGCTGACTCATGCCATGGGCTTCAAAGGCGTGCTGGGAGGAGAATACAACTTCAACCGCACGGAAGCAAGCATCTGGAAACGTTTCTGGCTTCCCGCTTCGTGGGGAAAGATAGACTGTAGCGTAAAAGCAGGGGCAGAATGGAATGTCGTACCTTTCCCGCTATTGATTCTGCCGGAAGCCAACTTGTCATATATCACTCAACGTGAGACATTCTCCCTGATCAACAATATGGAATTCCTGAACGACCGGTATGCGTCCATGTCACTTTCTTATGACATGAACGGAAAGTTGTTCAACCGCATCCCGCTGATCAAGAATCTGAAATGGAGAGAAATGTTCCGTATCCGCGCATTGTGGGGGACATTGACCGACAAGAACAATCCATTCAAGAGCAGCAACCCCGACCTCTTCCGTTTCCCGACACGCGACGGTAAATTCACCAGTTTCGTGATGGACCCGAAGGTGCCGTATATCGAAGGAAGTATAGGTATCTACAACATTTTCAAGTTGCTGCACGTTGAATATGTACATCGTTTCACCTACCGTGACAATCCGGGTATCAACAAGAACGGTATTCGTTTCATGGTATTAATGGTATTCTAAAACTATGCAACCTTTAGCAGAACGGTTACGACCAAAGACATTGGATGATTATATCGGTCAGAAACATTTAGTTGGACCGGGGGCTATCCTGCGTAAGATGATTGATGCGGGACGTATTTCTTCGTTTATCCTCTGGGGACCTCCCGGAGTGGGAAAAACCACATTGGCACAGATTATCGCCAATAAACTGGAAACTCCGTTTTATACGCTGAGTGCCGTGACTTCAGGTGTCAAAGATGTGCGCGAAGTGATAGAGCGTGCCAAGAGCAACCGCTTTTTCTCGCAATCCAGTCCGATCTTATTTATCGATGAAATCCATCGTTTCAGCAAGTCGCAACAGGATTCTTTGTTGGGAGCTGTGGAAAACGGTACGGTGACGCTGATAGGCGCAACGACCGAGAATCCATCATTCGAAGTGATCCGCCCTCTCCTCTCCCGTTGCCAGCTTTATGTGCTCAAATCTTTGGAAAAGGAAGATTTGCTCGAACTTCTGCAACGTGCCATCACCACCGACACCATACTGAAAGAACGGAAAATCGAACTCAAAGAAACGACAGCCATGCTGCGCTTCTCCGGCGGAGACGCCCGTAAACTGCTCAATATACTTGAACTTGTAGTGGAATCGGACACAGAGGAAACGGTTGTCATTACCGATGACATGGTGACCGAACGTCTGCAACAGAATCCGTTGGCTTACGACAAGGACGGGGAAATGCATTATGACATCATTTCCGCTTTTATCAAGTCTATCCGTGGCAGTGATCCGGACGGGGCTATTTACTGGCTCGCCCGCATGGTAGAAGGTGGTGAAGACCCTGCTTTCATCGCGCGGAGACTCGTTATCTCTGCTACCGAAGATATAGGTCTGGCCAATCCGAATGCATTGTTGCTGGCGAATGCCTGCTTTGAAACTCTGATGAAAATCGGTTGGCCCGAAGGACGTATCCCTTTGGCGGAAACAACAATCTATCTGGCAACGAGTCCCAAAAGCAATTCGGCATACAGTGCCATTAACGACGCATTAGAACTGGTACGTTCCACTGGAAACTTGCCTGTGCCTCTGCACTTGCGCAATGCTCCCACCAAGCTGATGAAACAACTGGGATATGGACAGGAATACAAGTACGCCCACAGCTACGAAGGCAACTTCGTGAAGCAACAATTCTTGCCGGACGAGCTGAAAGAAAAACGAATATGGCAACCTCAGAACAATGCCGCCGAACAGAAGCATGCAGAACGGATGCAGCAGTTATGGGGAGAAAGGTTCAAATAAGTATTAGGTATTAAGTATTAGGTATTAGCCGTAGCCGTGAAAGAAAATTTATTAAAAGAGAAGTCTACCAAATTTGCAATTCGAATAATTAATCTATATAAGTATTTAAGAGATTGCAAGAAAGAAACAATTCTATCAAAACAGATATTACGTAGTGGAACTTCTATCGGTGCTAATATTAGAGAAGCTATTTATGCAGAATCACATCTTGACTTTATACACAAATACTCTATTTCTCAAAAGGAATGTTCTGAAACAGAATATTGGCTATATTTACTTCAGCAAACAGAATATATAAGCGATGAACAATATGAATCTATTAATACTGACTGCCTGGAAATACTTAAATTACTGACAGCAACAATTGTAAAACTAAAGAACAATGGGAACATCCCATAATACTTAATACTTATAACTTAATACTTAAATATAATGAAAATAGTAGTTTTAGACGGCTTTGCCGCCAATCCCGGTGATTTATCATGGGAAGGTTTGAAAGCTCTCGGAGAATGTACCATTTATGACCGTACTGCCCCCGAAGAAGTATTGGAACGCGCAGCCGGAGCTGAAGTGATTCTGACGAATAAAGTAATCATCAACGCCGATCACATGGCTGCCCTGCCCGAACTGAAGTATATCGGTGTGCTTGCTACGGGATACAATGTAGTGGATACGGCAGCAGCCAAAGAACGTGGTATTATTGTAACTAATATCCCTGCATATAGTACAGCTTCCGTTGCACAAATGGTATTTGCGCACATTCTTAATATCTGTCAGCAGGTACAGCATCATTCGGAAGAAGTCCACAAAGGTCGTTGGACCAATAACAAGGATTTCTGTTTTTGGGATACTCCGTTGATAGAGCTACGGGATAAGAAAATCGGTCTTGTCGGATTGGGAAATACAGGATATACTACTGCTCGCGTTGCCATCGGTTTCGGTATGCAGGTATATGCTTTAACTTCAAAGTCTCACTTCCAGTTGCCACCGGAAATCAAGAAGATGGATTTGGATCAGTTGTTCAGCGAATGTGATATTATCAGTCTGCACTGCCCGCTCACTCCGGAAACTCACGAATTGGTGAACGCACGCCGTCTTGCTCTGATGAAGCCGAATGCTATTTTAATTAATACAGGTCGTGGCCCATTGGTTAACGAACAAGATCTTGCAGATGCACTGAACAGTGGCAAGATTTATGCTGCCGGAGTAGATGTACTTTCTTCGGAACCTCCTCATGCCGACAATCCGTTGCTGACTGCAAAGAACTGCTACATTACTCCGCATATCGCGTGGGCAAGCACAGAAGCTCGTGAGCGTCTGATGAATATTGCCATTAGCAATCTACAGGCTTATATCTCCGGAACACCGGAAAATGTAGTGAATAAATAGGATTACCAAGAAAGTAGCTAAGCCTAAGAGAATATGTCGAAGCCCTCATAGATTAAAGATCATCCTCGCTACAACTATCTGTGGCGAGGATGATTTCGTTAAAAGGGGAGTTTGACACATCCTCTTCTTTTAATGTCTATCAAAATTACCTTAATAAGAATGTCCTCCTTCATCCATCTCCTTCTCCGTAATCTTATGGCGGTCGATACTACGCCATGCATAGAATATATAAGCTATCACAAACGGAACAAGAATAGAGACATAAGCCATAGTCTTCAGCGTAAATTCACTCGAACAGCTGTTAGCCAATGTCAGCGAACTTTGCAAGTCCGTATATGAAGGATAATAAGCAGTGTTATTATATCCGGCTACGAGTAACAAAGCCAAGACTGTCAGCACTGTACCTATCCCTGCAAACCAGATTCCTTTGTCGAAAGTCTTTTTCAGAACTGTCTTACCGATTCCAAAAAGTACCAATACTACACCTATCAGGAAGATGATCAGAACTACCGGCATTTCTATAAAGTTGATAAAGTACTTATAAGGCTGCATATAAACCTCCAATGTATCCGGATTGACAGCAAAACCGTCAGAAACCAATGTACGGATTACAAATGCCAAAAAGAATACAAGGAAGAAAATAGTATTATTCAATACTGCACGACGACATTTATCGGTCAGTTCCTTATCCGCTATACTATTAATGAAATAGAGCGAACCCAACACACGCGCCAAAAAGAATACAGCCAGTCCGAGAATAACATTCCAGATATTAGTCAACGCGTCCAGTCCGTGCCATCCATTTCCCCAATGACTGATAACCGGCATAATCGTATCCGTCATATTCGCCTTATTGATATAGAAATCAGAACCGGTGAAGAAAGTAGCGACTGCTCCACCCAGCAACAGAGGTCCTACTACCCCATTAATTACCAAGAAAGTCTGATAGGTCTTTTTACCCAGCAAATTCCCTGCCTTGCTCTGGAACTCGTAACTCACAGCCTGCAACACAAAACTGAAAAGAATAATCATCCAAAGCCAGTAAGCCCCACCGAAACTGGTACTGTAAAACAACGGGAACGAAGCAAAGAAAGCACCTCCGAACGTTACCAGCGTAGTAAACGTAAACTCCCACTTACGTCCGGTAGAGTTCACCATCATCTTACGATGTTCCTCCGTCTTACCCAAACAGAACAATAAAGAATTTCCTCCCTGCACAAATAATAAAAATACAAGTATGGCCCCCAGCAAGGAAACGACCAGCCACCAATATTGTTGTAGAAATATATACATAATATGTAAGTATTAAGTTTTAAGTAATAAGTAACAGGTAATAAGTAATAGGTAATAAGTAATAGGTAATAAGTAATAACCATGCTGATAAATCAGTCAGCAGCTACGATTATTACTTAATACCTATTACCTATTACTTATCTCTTCTTCCGGTCCTTTCTTAATCGCCTTCACCATAATCCCTATCTCCGCAATCAGCATTACGGTAAACAAGATCAGGAAGATAAAGAAAGTAGCCTGAACGGAGCCTACATCCAATTTAGAGATAGCCGCCGATGTAGGAAGCATATCGCGGATAGCCCAAGGCTGACGACCGCATTCGGCAACCACCCATCCTGCCTGTCCGGCAATGTAAGCCAAAGGAATGGTCAGCAGAGCGATCCAATGCATCCAGCGCATCTTACTCAAATCTTTCTTATATATAAAGAAGAGCACAACGATGAAGAAAAGGATAAAATATCCGCCCAGGATAACCATTATACGGAAAGCGTAGAAGTTCAGAGGAACATTCGGAACCAGCTGATTCACATCTTTAATATATCCGTATCCGAAGTATGGCATATTCTCCTGCAAAACCTGATAGGCAACAGCGGCATCTTCCTCGTGCCCGGCGCTCTTCGCTGCACGATAAGCAGCCAGCGCTCCGATAGCGGTCTTACCCCGCTCTATCTTTTCGGCTGCCGACAAAGCAGTCGTACCGTCTTTCAGCTGATAGCCGCCTTCGATAATATTGGTAATTCCGGGGACATACCCGTCCACATCCCGCTCGGCAAGGAACGAAAGCATACTGGGTATCTCAATCCGGAACAGGAAAGGGTCTTTCCCATCATTGTAAGTCTTCTTTTCGGGGTTCAGCATTCCTATTCCCACCAGACCTACATTGGTTCCTCCTTCATAAAGTCCCTCTACAGCCGCCAGTTTCATCGGTTGGGTCTGTGCAATCTGATAGCCGGAACCATCGCCCGTCCATACAGCCAGCAGTGAAGAGACAAGCCCGAAGATAGCACCGATCTTTATGCTTGCAAGCGCAAACTCGCGATTACGTTTCTTCAGCAGAAACCAACAACTGATTCCTACAACGAACACGCCACCAAGTACCCATCCGGACAATACCGTATGAAAGAACTTGTTGACCGCTACAGGCGAAGTTGCCACCGCCCAGAAATCAACCATCTCATTACGCACTGTATCGGGATTGAACTCCATACCTACCGGATGCTGCATCCATGCGTTTGCTACGAGAATCCACCAAGCGGAGATCGTAGCCCCCAGACCAGTCAGCCAGGTAGAAGCAAGGTGGAAGCGTTTGCTCACCTTATCCCATCCGAAGAACATGACAGCGATAAACGTGGCTTCCATAAAGAACGCCAGAATACCTTCAATAGCAAGCGGTGCACCGAAAATATCACCTACAAACCAAGAATAATTACTCCAGTTCGTACCAAACTCAAACTCCAGGATCAATCCTGTCGCTACACCAATGGCGAAGTTGATACCGAAAAGTTTCATCCAGAACTTGGCTGTCCGCTTCCAAAATTCATTGCCTGTTTTATAATACAACGTCTCCATTATTCCCATCACCACAGCCAGTCCGAGGGTGAGCGGAACGAAAATCCAGTGGTACATGGCTGTCATCGCAAATTGGGCTCTCGACCAATCGATCAGCGAGGTGTCAATACTTTCAATCATAATCTTATGTAGTTTAAGAGTTAAAAATCAGTGGTTTTCTCCGGAAGTGCACGCTGTATCAGCTCATTTCCCACATACGTACCCTTGTCGGCATCTGTAGGATGATCGCCGAGAAAGTCGGGAAAGAAGAAAATTTTGAGGATGAAGAACATAATGAATAATTTCACTAAGATAATAAGCCACAAAGTACGACCTAACGTCATACTACGGAAACCCTCCAAATAAAAGTTCCATATTGCAAGCAGTGTATTCTTCATAAGCTGACCTTAGAATTTGTAATGAGTACAAATATACAATTTTTATAATTAAAACAAACAAGTAAGGCAAAATGTTGCATGATTTGTATGTTTTTTCTCAAAAAACCTGCCTATCGACAGAAAAAAAACATTTAACGGCGAAAAAGCGCCATCTGTCTATCGCTTTTGCAGCTAATATAATATGTACGTACCTTCGTTCCAGTAAATCAATAGACATATAAAAATATGATAAATGTAAGAAGATTGACAGTGATAGCATTTCTTGGAGCGGGTCTGCTGCCCGGTATATCCGCCCAGGAATCTTCTGTGCAGACAGCCGCCCAGAGCGAGATGAATCTCCCCGCCCAATGGGATTTACAGTCGTGCATCGACTATGCGTTGCAACAGAACATTACGATTCGCAAAAACCGGGTGAATGCGGAAAGTACACAGATCGATGTGAAGACAGCCAAAGCTGCCCTGTTCCCCAGTCTGTCGTTCTCAACGAGCCAGAACATGGTGAACCGTCCGTATCAGGAATCAAGCAGAACGATCAGCGGAAGCGAGGTGATCGAGACAACCAGCAAGACCAGTTACAATGGCAATTATGGTCTGAATGCTTCGTGGACCATTTATAATGGTAGCAAGCGACTGAACACCATCAAACAGGAGAAGCTGAACAATCAGGCAGCCAATCTGGATGTAGAAACGTCCGAGAATAGTATTCAGGAATCTATTGCTCAGATTTACATTCAGATTCTCTATGCAGCGGAGTCCGTCAAGGTTAATGAAAACACGCTGCAAGTTTCCATTGCGCAACGCGACCGCGGACAGGAACTTCTGAATGCCGGAAGCATTGCCAAAAGTGATCTGGCACAACTGGAAGCTCAAGTCAGCACCGACCGTTATCAATTAGTAACAGCGCAAGCCACTCTGCAGGACTACAAATTACAACTGAAACAACTGCTCGAATTGGATGGGGAGAATGAAATGAATGTCTATCTCCCCGCCCTGTCCGACGAAAACGTACTGTTGCCATTGCCCACCAAGAAAGATGTGTATATGAGCGCGCTCACCCTCCGTCCGGAAATCGAGGCGAGCAAACTGAGCGTAGAGGCTTCGGAACTAGGTATCGATATCGCCAAAGCGGGATATCTCCCCACCATCAGTCTGAGTGCAGGTATCGGAACGAACCACACCAGCGGCAGTGACTTCACCTTCGGAGAACAGGTAAAGAACGGATGGAACAACTCCATCGGAGTTTCTGTCAGCGTTCCTATCTTCAATAACCGTCAGACCAAGAGTGCCGTGCAGAAAGCGAAGTTACAGCGCGAAACAAGTCTGCTGTCGCTGCTCGACGAACAGAAAACACTGTATAAGACCATCGAAGGACTTTGGCTGGATGCAAACAGTGCGCAGCAACGTTATGCGGCAGCGAACGAAAAGCTGAGAAGTACACAGATCAGCTACGACCTGATCAGCGAACAGTTCAATCTGGGCATGAAGAATACAGTAGAGTTGCTGACGGAAAAGAACAACTTGCTGCAAGCACAGCAAGAGCAGCTTCAAGCCAAATACATGGCGATACTGAACACTCAGTTGCTGAAGTTCTACCAAGGAGACAAACTGGCATTATAAGCCTTCTTCCTTACTAAAAGCGGAATATAAATAAGTAAAACAGAATATAGAATGAAAACGAAAAAGATTATCCTGATCGCTGTGGCAGTTGCCGTAGTAGTGGGCGGAGGAATCTGGTTCTTTACAGGTTCTCCGGCAAAGCACAAGGTGATGTATGCCAGTGCGACTGTCAGTAAAGGCGATATCTCAAATTCGGTGACTGCCACCGGAACAATCGAACCGGTGATAGAAGTAGAAGTCGGTACGCAGGTATCCGGTATCATCGACAAGATTTATGTAGATTACAACTCGGTAGTAACCAAAGGACAGCTGATTGCCGAGATGGACCGTGTCACTTTACAGAGTGAACTGGCATCCCAGCAGGCAACTTACGATGGTGCCAAAGCCGAATTTGAATATCAGAAGAAGAACTACGAACGTAGCAAGGGATTGCACGATAAGTCATTGATCAGCGATACCGACTATGAGCAGGCTCTCTATAATTATCAGAAGGCCAAGAGCGCTTTCGACAGCAGCAAGGCATCTCTGGCAAAGGCAGAACGTAACCTGTCATATGCTACGATTACTTCTCCGATAGACGGAGTTGTCATCAGCCGCGATGTAGAAGCCGGACAGACCGTAGCTTCCGGATTCGAAACTCCTACCCTCTTCACCATTGCGGCCGACCTGACACAGATGCAGGTAGTAGCAGACGTGGATGAAGCAGATATAGGCGGTATTGAAGAAGGACAGCGCGCCAGCTTTACTGTCGATGCTTATCCGAATGATGTGTTTGACGGAGTCGTGACACAGATTCGTCTGGGAGATGCAAGCAGTAGCAGCAGCGCCAGTTCAAGTACCAGCACGGTAGTCACTTATGAAGTAGTGATCTCTGCTCCGAATCCGGACTTGAAGCTGAAACCGCGTCTGACAGCCAATGTGACTATCTTTATCCTTGATAAGAAAGATGTATTGTCTGTCCCCAACAGAGCTTTGCGTTTCACCCCCGAAGCACCGTTGATCGGTAAGAATGATATCGTGAAAGATTGCGAAGGCGAACATAAGGTATGGACGCGCGAAGGAACCACCTTTACGGCCCATCCGGTAGAAATCGGAATCAGTAACGGTATTTCCACTGAGATCATCAGTGGGGTTGCCGAAGGAACCAAGGTCATCACGGAAGCCACTATCGGTGCTATGCCGGGCGAGAGTATGGATGGAGAACCGGGTCAGGGAAACGGAGAAAGAAGCCCGTTCATGCCAGGCCCTCCGGGAAACAACAAAAAGAAAAGCAACAAGTAGCCAAGTATGAAAAAAGTAATTGAACTTCAAAATATCAAACGAGACTTTCAGGTGGGAGAAGAAACCGTCCATGCGTTACGGGGCGTTTCGTTCACCATTAACGAAGGTGAGTTTGTGACCATCATGGGTACTTCCGGTTCGGGAAAGTCCACATTGCTCAACACGTTGGGCTGTCTGGACACTCCTACCAGCGGGGAGTATCTGCTCGATGACATCTCCGTGCGCACCATGAGCAAGCCTCAGCGTGCCGTACTGAGAAACCGGAAAATCGGCTTCGTCTTCCAAAGCTACAACTTGCTGCCCAAGACGACGGCTGTGGAAAACGTAGAGTTACCGCTGATGTACAACTCATCAGTGAGCGCTTCCGAACGTCGCCGACGTGCCATCGAAGCGTTGCAGGCGGTAGGTCTGGGCGACCGGTTGGAGCATAAGTCCAACCAGATGTCCGGAGGACAGATGCAGCGCGTAGCCATCGCCCGTGCACTGGTAAACAACCCTGCGGTCATCCTTGCCGACGAAGCAACCGGAAACCTCGACACACGTACGTCTTTTGATATACTTGTCCTGTTCCAGAAACTTCATGCGGAAGGACGTACCATTATATTCGTAACGCATAATCCCGAAATCGCGCAATACAGCAGCCGGAACATCCGCCTGCGCGACGGTCATGTCATTGAAGATACAGTCAACTCTCATGTCCTGTCCGCCGCCGAAGCACTGGCCGCATTGCCCAAAAGCGACGAGGATTGAAGATAAGTAATAGGTAATAAGTATTAGGTATTGGGTATTAAGTATCAAATATTAAGTAATAAGTAACAGTAGTTTATGAATGGAACTAACTTATTTAAAATAGCTCTCCGGGCATTGGCGAACAACAAGCTGCGTGCTTTCCTCACCATGCTTGGTATCATCATCGGTGTCGCTTCCGTCATCACGATGCTCGCTATCGGTCAGGGATCGAAGCGAAGCATCCAGCAACAGATATCGGAGATGGGATCGAACATGATCATGATCCATCCGGGAGCCGACAGACGGGGGGGTGTCCGGCAAGACCCATCGGCCATGCAGACGTTGAAGCTGACCGACTATGAGGCCTTACGCGATGAGACCAATTTCCTATCCGCCATCAGCCCCAATGTGTCTTCGTCGGGACAGCTTATCGCGGGTAACAACAACTACCCGTCATCCGTCAGCGGTGTCGGGCTGGAGTATCTCGACATCCGTCAGCTGAGTGTAGAAAGCGGAGATATGTTTACGGAAGCCGATATACAAAGTTCGGCTAAGGTCTGCGTGATCGGTAAAACGATTGTAGACAACCTCTTTCCGGACGGAAGCGATCCGATAGGGAAAATCATCCGCTTCAACAAGATACCGTTCCGGGTGGTCGGTGTGCTCAAAGCCAAAGGGTACAACTCTATGGGACAGGACCAGGATAATATCGTACTGGCTCCTTACACCACCGTAATGAAACGATTGCTTGCCGTCACCTATCTTCAGGGTGTCTTTGCTTCTGCCCTATCGGAAGACATGACGGAGTATGCTACCGATGAAATCACGGAAATCCTGCGGCGCAACCATAAGTTGAAAGCTTCGGACGAAGACGATTTCACCATCCGTACCCAACAGGAGTTGAGTACGATGCTAAACTCTACCACCGATCTGATGACCACCCTGCTCGCCTGTATTGCCGGAATATCTCTGGTAGTGGGCGGTATCGGTATCATGAATATCATGTACGTATCCGTCACCGAACGTACCCGTGAAATCGGTCTGCGTATGTCCGTCGGCGCACGTGGGGTTGATATTCTGAGCCAGTTCCTCATCGAGGCTATCATGATCAGTATTACGGGAGGTCTTATCGGAGTCATCATAGGCTGCGGAGCCAGCTGGATCGTGAAGAGCGTGGCACACTGGCCTATCTTCATCCAACCTTGGAGTGTCTTCCTTTCTTTCGCTGTCTGCACCGTCACCGGAGTCTTCTTCGGATGGTATCCTGCAAAGAAAGCAGCAGATTTAGACCCGATAGAGGCTATCAGATACGAATAAAAAACTATCTTTGTCTTTATGAAACAAAGCCTAACATCCGCACGTCGTCCCCTGGAAGCACTGATACACATTATCGGCTGGGGGATTATGTTCGGTTTTCCGTTCTTCTTTGTAGAGCGCGAAAACGGAAACATCAACTGGATGGCATACTTACGCCATTCTGCCGTACCGTTGTCTTTCATGATCGCGTTCTACGTCAACTACTTCCTGCTGGTTCCCCGATATCTTTTTCAGAGCCAGACCAAGAGGTATATTACTTACAATATTCTCCTGTTGTGTGTCATCGGTCTGATGCTGCACCTTTGGCGGAGTCTGACATTCGATCCTTCCTTTGTTCCCAAGCCTCACCGGTCGGGTGGTCCTCCGGGATGGCTGTTCTTTGTCAGAGATATGCTGAGTCTCGTCTTCACCATCGGACTGAGTGCCGCCATACGTATGAGTGCCCGATGGACACAGGCGGAAGCTGCCCGTAAGGAAGCGGAACGGAACCGTTCGGAAGCGGAACTGAAGAATCTGCGCAATCAACTGAACCCGCATTTTCTGCTCAATACGCTGAACAATATCTATGCATTAATTGCTTTTGATACGGACAAGGCGCAACAGGCTGTGCAGGAACTAAGCAAACTGCTTCGCTATGTGTTGTATGATAATCAGCAGACCTACGTCCCGCTGGGCAAAGAGACTGACTTTATCCGCAACTATATCGAACTGATGCGCATCCGTCTGTCCTCCAATGTACAGATGACTACGCAGATTGATATCCTGCCGGACAGTCGGACTCTTATCGCACCGCTTATCTTTATCTCGCTGATCGAGAATGCCTTCAAGCATGGCATATCGCCTACGGAACGGAGTTTTATCCATATCCATCTTGCGGAAAATGAGACGGAAGTGATCTGCGAAATAAGCAACAGCAACCACCCGAAGAACATAATGGACAAGAGTGGTTCGGGGATAGGACTGGAACAGGTGAACCGACGACTGGAGATTCTTTATCCAGGCCAGTATACCTGGCAGAAAGGAATTTCGGAAGACGGCAAAGAGTACAAATCAAGGCTGAGCATCCGTGTAAGGGAGAGTATTAATAAGTAATAAGTATTAAGTAATAGGTAATAATTGAGAGTATATTCGGTTTAGGTAATTAAATAAAATATAGAGAATTATGATATTACGTTGTGCCATTGTAGATGATGAGCCATTGGCTCTGGGCCTACTGGAAAGTTATGTGAATAAGACTCCGTTTCTGCAACTTACAGGAAAGTATTCCAGTGCAGTTCAGGCAATGAAGGAGTTGCCGGGCGAAGAAGTCGATCTTCTTTTCCTTGACATTCAGATGCCGGAACTTAACGGACTGGAGTTCTCACAAATGGTAGATTCCCGTACGCGTATCGTATTTACCACCGCATTCGGTCAATACGCTATCGACGGTTATCGTGTCAATGCACTCGATTATCTGCTGAAACCTATCTCGTATGTCGATTTCCTGCAAGCGGCCAATAAAGCCCTGCAATGGTTCGAGCTGGTGCAGAAGCCGGAAGAGATAGACAGCATCTTTGTCAAGAGCGACTATAAGCTGGTACAGGTAGAACTGAAAAAGATCATGTACATCGAAGGACTGAAAGATTACATCAAAATATATACGGAAGATGATGCCAAACCCATCTTGTCACTCATGAGCATGAAAGCCATGGAAGAGCTTTTGCCTTCCAGCCGGTTCATACGTGTACACCGTTCATTCATCGTCCAAAAGGACAAAATACGGGTGATCGACCGTGGACGTATCGTCTTTGACAAAACGTATATCCCCATTAGTGATAGTTACAAGCAGGTTTTTCAGGCATTTTTGGATGAAAGAAGCTGATGATTGTCGAATTTATCGGCAAAAAAGTGAATTTTGTCGATTATAGTTTGTCAGAAATCGGTTTTATATGTAACTTTGCAACGAACAGAAAGGGATTGTGAAATTCCAAGAATAGAATAGTTTAGTTAAGTCTAGTTTAGTTTTTGTGTTGAGTGCTTCCTCGTCGGCGGACGATCTAGGAAGCACTTTTTATTTATCTATTTATAGAACAAGCTGAACGATAGCACTAAATCAAAGAAAAATAACATAAAGTTTGATTATACATAAAGCTCTTTTATATTCTATTAAATCTTAATGCATTTCTTTTTGCGAGCAAAGACTTGACTCCGTTTGTTTATAGGGGGATGCTCAAACAAGAACAGCTCTCCGGACGTTATACTACTGATATCAACCAAATTATAAACATTAATTGCAGATAATATGTGTTTCCACAACTCCATGTCAGCCAAAGCCATCAAAGTTGCCGCCCGTTACGGACGCCAATCGGATGTAGTCGAGATTTACCAAAGCATTCTTGACGAACAGTATCATGTGAATGCGTTCACTTTCCCCAGATATCCTATCATTACTTCTTCGGACGAAGTACAGGTTTTCAACTGGGGACTCATCCCTTTCTGAGTAAGAAGCGAAGAGGATGCGACAGAAATAAGAAAGATGACACTCAATGCCCGTGCGGATACCATTTTCGAGAAACCGTCTTTCCGCGAACCGATCATGAAGAAACGGTGCATAGTGCCCAGTACCGGCTACTTTGAATGGAGGCATGAAGGAGCAAACAAGATACCTTATTATATATATGTGAAAGATGAACCTATCTTCTCGATGGCCGGCATCTACGACCGTTGGCTGGACAAGGATACGGGAGAGGAACACGAAACTTTCTCCATCATCACCACTGACACCAATTCGCTGACCGATTACATCGATAACACCAAGCACCGGATGCCCGCCATACTCACCCGAGAGGAAGAAGAGAAATGGCTCAATCCCTCATTGAGCAAAGCCGAAATAGCTTCTTTACTGAAACCCTTCGATACAGAGAAGATGGATGCATACGTTATCAGAAACGATTTCTTAAAGAAATCTCCCAATGATCCGACAATAGTACAAAGGGCATAGGAAAAAGAAGTTTATCCTAAAAAAGTGAGAGGTGTGAGGGAGGAATTGCAACTTTTATATTTTTATTTCACTGTTTCTACTCTCTAATTTTCAACTAAAAAAAAATACGAATGTTAGAAATCCTCTCTCACTCCTCTCACTTTTTCCCCTTTATTTCATGAAATTCGGAAGAAAGTACAAAAAGAAACAGAGTTCAAAGAGTAAAACGTGGTGGGAAATCCGGAAAACATAACCATCTTTTCCGAACTTCCCACCACGTTTTATCTAGTTCGCACCGTCCGGTGATTTACTCACCCAACTCGCCCAGCAAATCATACGACGGCACAAAGAAAAGCGTCCCCGTTATTGCCGTACTGAAATCGAGCAAGCGGTCGGTATTGCCCGCCGGACTGCCGATAAACATATTCTCCAACATCCGGCGAGTCGTGCTGAATGTACTAGCATACCCAATAAAATACGTACCATACTCCCCCTTCGAAGTATTGGCAAACGGCATATTGGCACGTACAATCTTCAGATCATCACCGATATTGGTCACAGCATTATGCGCATTCTCCGGCTTCTCTTCGTCCGACAGCTCCACATCATTGAACTTATGACGTCCGATCACCTTTTCCTGCTGTTCCACCGGAAGCGCATTCCACGCAACCATATCATGAATGTATTTCTGCACAAACACATAACTGCCTCCTGCAAAATCCGCATCCTCCTCGCCTATCACCGCAAAATGATAGGGATTCTCATCGACAGCAGGATTCTCCGTACCGTCCACAAAGCCGATAATCGCCTTACCATCCATATAGCGAAATCCATGCGTCTCATCAACAGACACCACAGCCCCTTTAAGCTTCTCATCAAGGATAGAAGCAAACTCGAAACACAGCCCCATCTGCTTCGCCCGAATATGGAACAACAAATCACCGGGAGTGGAAACAGCTGTATACTTCTCCCCTTTTATCTCGGAGAAAGTACTCAGCTCTTTCGGTTTACCCTTATCGGGGAAAAGCCGCGTCCACGCATCAGCCCCAAATCCCATCGTGCAACTGAATTGCGTATCAGGAAAACGATTGCGCATACTACGGATCATTGCCGAGAAATTGGCACATACATCCTTTACTTTATCAACCGTATCGGGGGAATCTGTCAGGTTATAGACTATAAATATTACATTCTCTCCCTGTTTTCCGGCCACATCCTGTGGGATATGACCGCCGAACGAATTTTGAAATGGATTCATATTCTTTTAATTTTAGTTTTTTAGTTTCGCCCATAAGATATATCCGGTGATAAAACCGAATCAAAACCGAATGGCTACATAGGCAAGAAGCTCCCGGCTTCGACCCCGTGAGCTTCTCTCTTCTCCAATGTTACTCTCTCTTCTTATATATAATATACTTTGTCTTTATATTGTCTCTCTCTTTTCAGTCATTCCGCACATACATCGCGGCTCCGGCATCCATAAAGAGTTCGACATTCTCCGCATGATGCGCTATATAAGCCGCCGGCCCCGTATCTCCCGAGTGGCAAATTTCTTCCACCACTTCCGCCTTCGCCTTTCCGGTAATCAGAAAAATAACAAGGCGAGCGGTCAAGATCGGAAATCCGGTCATTGCAATACGTTTCTGTCCGTTGCGGGGATGAGTGCTGGTCACATAAATCTGGTCGGAAGAGAGCAAAGCCTCCTGTCCGGGGAAGATAGAGGAAGTATGTCCGTCATCTCCCGCTCCCAACAGCACAATGTCAAATTCGGGCCAGCCATTTTTCTTGGGTACCTGCTGGCTGACAAGTTCGGAATAGCGGACCGCTTCTTTTGCCGGTTTCACTTCTCCGCGGATGCGGAATACATTTTCGTAAGGAATGGGCACTATCCCCAAAAGCAGGGAACGCATCATTCCATAATTACTATCAGAATCTTCGGGAGGAACGCAACGTTCGTCTACCCAATAAAGTTTCATACGCTTCCAAGGAGTAATATCAGCGTATTCATTTGCCCATAAATCAAACATCAAGGCGGGAGTGCTGCCACCACTCACTGCTATGTTGAACGTTTTGTCCGGTTCAGCATTCATGATATCCACCAGGTGGAATATCAACGAACGGGCTGTCTCCATAGACGACGGGAAAACAGATAGTTTCATAGTTCGCAATATTGGTCTGTATTTGTTAAATTCTTACACGGATTGGTCCAGTCTGCCCCATGCTCGTGCATCATAGCTTCACTTTCGAGAGGTCCCCACGTACCTGCCGGATAGCCGTACAAAGGTGCGTCCGGATTATCTTTCCAATAACGTAAGACCGGATCAAAGAAGTTCCAGGAAGCCTCTACAGCATCACTTCGAGTAAATAAGGTCGGATCTCCCTGAATGCAGTCGTCAATCAGACGGGCATAAGCGTCACCGCTCGGCACGCCGCCCAACTGTGCGTAACTGAAATCCATCGTCACCTGACGGACTTCGAAACCTGCACCCGGAACCTTCATTCCGATCTTCAGCACAATACCTTCGTTTGGTTGCAAACGAAGGATCAACTTATTAGCCCTCGGACAGTTACCGCCGGAACAGCGGAACATCTGATGGGGCGTCTCGCGGAAGTGAACGACAATTTCCGTCACCTTCGTCGGCATCTGCTTACCGGTGCGGATGTAGAACGGTACCCCGCTCCAACGCCAGTTACTGATGCCCAGCTTCATCGCAATATAAGTCTCCGTACGCGAGTCGGGAGCCACTCCCTTTTCCTCACGATACCCCTTCTTATTGCCCGAAGCCGTATATTGTCCGCGAACGATATGTTCATTCAAGTCCGTCTCCGTAAGCGGAGTCAGCGACTCATAAACCTTCACTACCTCATTCCGGAAATTATCCGCATTGAATACCGCCGGCGGCTCCATAGCCGTAAGGGCTACGAGCTGAATCAAGTGATTCTGCACCATATCCCGCAAAGCCCCCGCCGTCTCGTAAAAACCTCCACGCTGCTCAATACCCAGATTCTCTACAGCAGTAATCTCCACATAATCAATATAATTACGATTCCATAACGGCTCAAAAATACCATTGGCGAAACGGAAAGCAAGCACATTCTGCGCCGTCTCCTTGCCTAGAAAATGATCGATACGATAAATCTGATGCTCATCAAACACAGAAGAGTAAATCTTATTCAACTCAAGCGCCGACTCCAGATCATACCCGAATGGCTTCTCAACAATAATACGAGAATGAGGAGTATTCAGCCCGGCCGCCTTCAAATGCAAAGGCACCACCCCATACAGCGAAGGCGGAGTAGCCAGATAGAACAACAAATTATCCGGATCGACCTCCTTCGTAAGCTCTACCAAACGCTCCCGCAACTGCGAATATCCCTCCACTTTCGCAGGATCCATCGGCAAATAATACAAATGAGACACAAAAGAAGACATCAGCTCCAAATTCTGCTCTTCAGCCTTTACAAACTGCTGCAACTCCCCAAGTATATATGAACGGTAATCTTCATCAGAATAGACAGTACGCCCAATTCCCAGAACAGTAAAACTCCCCGTCAGCCGTTTATCCCGATACAGAGAGTACAATGCAGGCATCAACTTGCGTTTAGTCAAGTCGCCCGAAGCACCAAAAATAATCATTGCAAATTTATCCATCGTCGTATTTTTAACTTTTTACCTTTTATCTATCCATCACCGCACCTAAACCGACCAGCCTCAACCAACCGACAAACCGACCAATCTCAACCAACCGCCCTAACGCATAATCACCCACACACCCACTACTACCCCCACCTACAACTTACCATCCGAACGGTCTCCCGGCCTCACCGAAGGAGCGTCAAGCGGAGGCTGTATCTCCGGCGTGAAGAAGGGCAGGCTGTTTGAGCGGAGCGAGTTCCTGCCCTTTAGCCGGAGATGCGGCCGGAGTAGCTCCGTAGGTGCAGCCTTGATTTTTTCTTTTGGTACCTTTCTTTTGCATCAAGGCAAAAGAAAAGTACTCACACATTATAAGTCCCCGACTTCGTCTCCCCTCCGTGCCCCGTCCAATTCTCATGAAAGAACTGTCCGCGCAGCTCATCCTTCCTCTCAAACGTATGCGCACCGAAATAATCACGTTGCGCCTGCACCAGATTGGCAGGTAAATTGTCAGAAGTCAGCGAATAAAAATAATTCAAAGCCGAAGAGAAAGCCGGAACAGGCAATTCCTCCTTCATCGCCTCCGCCACCAGATTCTTCCATCCGGGGAGCAAAGACTTGATTTCCTCACGGAAGTAAGGAGCCAGCAACAAATGCTTCGGCTTATCCGCCGCCTCAAAAGCAGCAGCTATATCATTAAGGAAAATACTGCGGATGATACATCCCCCACGCCACATACGGGCAATGGAGGCCAAATCCAAATTCCATCCGAAAGCATCAGAAGCCCGCTGCAACACAGCAAAGCCCTGCGCATACGACACCAGCTTGGAAGCGTAAAGCGCAGAAAATATCTCCTTCACCAATTCCGCCTTATTATATACAGGCAATGTATGCTTGCACAAGAACTGCTTGGAAGCCAGATGACGCAACTCCTTCTGAGCCGAGAGACTGCGTTCGAACACCGCCGTGGCAATCAAGCCCAACGGCATCCCCAACTCCATCGCATTGATGACAGACCACTTTCCCGTCCCCTTCTGTCCGGCGGCATCGAGAATCTTATCGATCAGATACCCACCGGATTTATCCTTGTGACGCAAAATATTAGAAGTAATCTCAATCAGATAACTGCGCAACTTCCCTTCATTCCAACGGGCAAAAACGTCCGCCATCTCCTCGTTCGTCAGATCAATGAGATTCTTCATCACCCAGTAAGCCTCGGCGATCAACTGCATATCACCGTATTCGATACCGTTGTGAATCATCTTCACAAAATGTCCCGACCCGGCAGGGCCTACCCACTGGCAACAGGGAGTTCCGTCCGGCGCTTTCGCAGCAATGCTCTGCAAGACAGGCTTCACTTCCGGCCACGCTTTCTCCGATCCTCCGGGCATGATGGAAGCACCGTTCAACGCACCTTCCTCACCGCCCGACACTCCGCTTCCTACAAACAAGAAGCCTTTCGATTCAGCTAATTTTACACGGCGATTGGTATCTTCGTAATTAGAATTACCACCGTCAATCAGAATATCTCCGGGAGAAAGCAAAGGGAAAAGCTGATCCATCAGTTCGTCTACCGGACTGCCGGCACGTACCATCATCATAATCTTGCGAGGGGTGGCGATTGATTCCACAAAAGCCTTTATATCTGTAAAACCTTCAATGTTTTTACCTTTAGCACGACCATTCATAAAGCGGTCTACTACTCCTTCTTCCACTCCGGGGACGGTACGATTGTAAACAGAGACGTGCCAGCCCTTGCTTTCCATATTCAAAGCAAGGTTCTCACCCATCACTGCCAGACCGATCAACCCGATATCTGTTTTATTCTGATTTGCCATATCTTATATATTTTAAAATATTGTTTATGTAAGAAACACTTGAAAAGCACATTTGTTCGCTAGTTTTGGATTAAAATACTATTTTTGTGGTCAACAAATAACTATCAGAATGAAGAAGATCAAGATCGGCCTGCTGCCACGCATCATTATTGCTATCATCTTGGGGATTGCCATTGGCACTATTTTTCCGGCTCCGCTGGTGCGAATATTCGTTACGTTCAACGGAATTTTCAGTGAATTTCTTAACTTCTCCATCCCGCTCATTATCGTCGGACTGGTCACCGTAGCCATTGCCGACATCGGCAAAGGTGCGGGAAAGATGCTGCTTGTCACCGCCCTCATCGCTTACGGTGCGACGCTCTTCTCCGGCTTCCTGTCCTACTTCACCGGTGTCACCGTGTTCCCCTCGCTCATCGAAGTGGGCGTACCGCTCGAAGAAGTCAGCGAAGCGCACGGCATTCTCCCCTACTTCTCCGTATCCATCCCTCCGCTGATGAATGTCATGACGGCATTGATCCTTGCCTTCACACTGGGATTGGGACTGGCGGCACTGCACAGCGATGCTCTGAAGAGTGTAGCACGGGATTTTCAGGAAATCATCGTGCGCATGATCAGTGCGGTCATCCTGCCTTTACTGCCGCTTTACATCTTCGGCATTTTCCTGAATATGACTCATTCCGGACAAGTATATGCCATTCTGATGGTCTTTATCAAAATCATCGGAGTTATCTTTCTGTTACATATCTTCCTGCTCGTCTTTCAGTATTCCATTGCGGCACTCTTCGTCCGTAAGAATCCGTTCCGGTTGTTGGGCAGGATGATGCCGGCCTATTTCACCGCATTGGGCACGCAATCGTCCGCCGCCACCATTCCGGTGACGCTGGAGCAGACGAAGAAGAACGGAGTATCCGCCGACATTGCAGGATTCGTGATTCCGCTCTGCGCCACCATTCACCTGTCCGGCAGCACGCTGAAAATCGTGGCCTGCGCACTGGCACTGATGATGATGCAAGGAATGCCGTTCGACTTCCCGCTGTTTGCCGGATTCATCTTTATGCTGGGCATCACGATGGTAGCTGCACCGGGCGTTCCGGGAGGAGCCATCATGGCGGCACTCGGTATCCTGCAATCGATGCTCGGCTTCGACGAGTCGGCACAGGCGCTGATGATCGCACTCTACATCGCCATGGACAGTTTCGGGACTGCCTGCAACGTGACGGGCGACGGAGCCATCGCGTTGATCATAGACAAAGTAATGGGAAAAGGAACGGGAAAATAAAACAGACTTGGTTTGCATATACAGCATAAAATAACGAAATTTGTCCCCCGTATTTTCAAATAAAAAATAAAGGAATATGAAAACAGCCCTTATATCAGGCATCACCGGACAGGATGGTTCTTATCTTGCCGAATTTCTCTTGCAAAAAGGTTACGAAGTACACGGTATCCTCCGTCGTTCTTCCTCATTCAATACCGGACGTATCGAGCATTTGTACTTTGACGAATGGGTACGCGACATGAAACAAAAACGTACCATCAACCTGCACTACGGCGATATGACGGACTCCAGCTCACTGATCCGCATCATACAGCAGGTGCAACCGGATGAAATCTACAATCTGGCAGCACAGAGTCATGTGAAGGTATCGTTCGACGTGCCCGAATATACTGCCGAAGCGGATGCTATCGGCACACTGCGTATGCTCGAAGCCGTACGCATCCTGGGACTGGAAAAGAAAACAAGGATATATCAGGCTTCCACCTCCGAGCTCTTCGGTAAGGTGCAGGAAGTTCCGCAGAAGGAGACAACTCCGTTCTATCCCCGTTCTCCCTACGGAGTGGCAAAGCAATACGGCTTCTGGATCACCAAGAACTACCGCGAAAGCTATGGCATGTTTGCCGTTAACGGCATCTTGTTCAATCACGAAAGCGAACGTCGTGGCGAAACATTCGTTACCCGCAAGATTTCTCTCGCTGCCGCACGTATCGCACAAGGCGAGCAGGACAAGCTGTATTTAGGTAATCTGGATGCCCGCCGTGACTGGGGGTATGCGAAAGATTACGTGGAATGTATGTGGCTGATTCTTCAGCATGACGTTCCGGAAGATTTCGTAATCGCCACCGGAGAGATGCACACCGTACGCGAATTTGCCACACTGGCATTCAAGGAGGCAGGCATCGAACTTCGTTGGGAAGGCGAAGGCGTGGACGAAAAGGGTATCGACGTGGCTACCGGAAAAGTATTGGTAGAGGTTGATCCCAAATATTTCCGTCCGGCAGAAGTGGAACAACTGTTAGGAGACCCTACCAAAGCCCGGACATTGCTGGGATGGAACCCAAGGAAGACATCGTTCGGAGAACTGGTAAGCATCATGGTGCGCCATGACATGGAAAAAGTAAGAAGAATGATCGCTACCAAGCACTAACAGACCTCAAACCGAACACGGATTACGCCGATTCAACGATCTTCATTTTTTACATGAGATGCGCATAACCGGAGTAATCCGTGTTCATATATGATACTTAATCATGGAAAAGAATGCAAAAATCTATGTAGCAGGGCATCACGGTTTGGTGGGTTCTGCTATCTGGAAGAATTTACAGGATAAGGGATATACCAATCTGATCGGGCGTACGCATCAAGAACTGGATTTGCTCGACGGTGTAGCTGTCCGCCGTTTTTTCGACGAAGAGCAACCGGAATATGTGTTTCTGGCTGCTGCATTCGTAGGCGGCATCATGGCAAACAGTATTTATCGTGCCGACTTCATTTATAAGAACCTGCAAATACAGCAGAACGTCATCGGTGAAAGTTTCCGTCATAACGTCCGGAAACTGCTGTTTCTGGGCAGCACCTGCATCTATCCGCGTGACGCCGAACAGCCGATGAAAGAAGAAGTCCTGCTGACTTCACCACTGGAATACACAAATGAGCCATACGCCATCGCCAAGATCGCCGGACTGAAAATGTGCGAGAGCTTCAACCTGCAATACGGCACGAATTACATCGCCGTGATGCCGACCAACTTATACGGTCCGAATGATAATTTTGACTTGGAACGCAGTCATGTCCTGCCTGCCATGATCCGTAAGATTCATCTTGCGCACTGTCTGAAGGAAGGAGACTGGGAAGCTGTCCGCAAGGATATGAACCAACGTCCTGTAGAAGGCGTCAATGGCGACAGCCCCAAGGCGGACATTCTGAATATCCTCCGCAAATACGGTATCAGCGAAACGGAAGTGACTCTGTGGGGCACGGGAACTCCCCTGCGCGAGTTTCTCTGGAGCGAAGAAATGGCCGACGCCAGTGTATTCGTAATGGAACACGTGGACTTCAAAGATACCTACAAAGAAGGTGACAAGGATATCCGCAACTGCCATATCAACATCGGAACGGGAAAGGAAATCACCATCCGCCAACTCGCCGAACGAATTGTAGAAACGGTAGGCTATCAAGGCAAACTAACCTTCGACAGCAGCAAACCGGACGGCACTATGCGCAAACTGACCGATCCGTCCAAACTACACTCTTTGGGATGGCATCACAAAATAGAAATAGAGGAAGGAGTACGGAGAATGTACGAATGGTACTTGAAATAAATTCAAAAAGAACTATCCGCATTGGGGCTGAATTAGAAAGAAACAGACTGAAAACAACCGGTTTTTCGGATTAATCCATGTTAATGACTGCGACATGCATTGTGGACTGTCTTAACAAGCATTGTTAATGACATTACCATGCATTCTTATCGACCCTAACAAGCATTGATAACTTCCTTTTCTTATAGAGAGAACAGTAATGTCATCTGTAAGGAACAATCGTGCCACAGGCCGGAAACACTTGTGCCAAAGGCGTGGCACAACTCCTTCCCCTATACTTCCCAACACTTTTCCCATACTTCCACATCTTAGTCCCTTATTACCCCAAGACTCCCCATTTCCAAAAATTCTTCATTCTTAATTCTTCATTCTTAATTTAATTACTATATTTGCACAATTTAATACCAAATGTGCAAAAACAATGGAAAAGAGTTTTATAGCTTACATTGAAAATAGTATCAAGAACAATTGGGACTTAGACGCCCTGACAGATTATAAGGGAGCCACCCTTCAGTATAAAGACGTTGCTCGAAAAATCGAAAAACTCCATATCATCTTTGAAGAAAGCGGAATCCGCAAGGGAGACAAAATCGCCGTTTGCGGCCGAAACAGTTCCCATTGGGGAGTCACTTTCCTCGCCACACTGACGTATGGAGCAGTCATCGTCCCCATCCTTCACGAGTTCAAGGCGGACAATGTGCACAACATCGTCAACCACTCCGAAGCCAAATTACTATTTGTAGGAGACATGGTGTGGGAAAACCTCAACGAATCGGCAATGCCCCTGCTGGAAGGTATCCTGATGATGAACGACTTCACCTTACTGGTATCACGCAGCGAACGACTGACGCACGCACGTGAACATCTGAACGAAATGTTCGGCAAGAAATACCCGAAGAACTTCCGCAAAGAACACATCGAATACCATAAGGATGAACCCGAAGAACTGGCAGTAATCAACTACACGTCCGGCACAACGAGCTACTCAAAAGGAGTCATGCTCCCCTACCGTAGCCTCTGGTCGAACACCAAGTTCGCGTATGAAGTGCTCGAACTGAAAGCCGGAGACAAGATCGTCTCCATGCTTCCTATGGCACATATGTACGGACTGGCCTTCGAGTTCCTCTATGAGTTCTCCGTCGGCTGCCACATCTACTTCCTCACCCGTATGCCAAGTCCGAAAATTATCTTCCAGGCATTCGAAGAAGTAAAACCGAATCTCATCGTTGCCGTTCCGCTCATCATCGAAAAGATTATCAAGAAGAGCGTACTACCGAAACTGGAAACGCCGACCATGAAAATCTTACTCAAAGTACCCATCATCAACGACAAGATAAAAGCAACCATACGCGAAGAAATGATCAAAGCGTTCGGTGGAAATTTCAGAGAAATCATCGTAGGTGGAGCAGCCTTCAATCAGGAAGTAGAACAATTCCTTAAAATGATAGACTTCCCTTATACGGTAGGATACGGCATGACAGAATGCGGTCCGATCATCTGCTACGAAGACTGGACAAGATTCAAGCCGGGTTCGTGCGGAAAAGCCGCGCCGCGTATGGACGTACGGGTACTGTCTTCCGATCCGGAGAATATCGTTGGCGAAATCGTCTGCAAAGGCCCTAACGTGATGCTGGGATATTACAAGAACAACGAAGCGACAGAAGCAGTGATCGACAAAGACGGCTGGCTGCACACAGGCGACCTCGCCTTGATGGACGCCGAAGGAAATATCACCATCAAGGGACGCAGCAAGAACCTGTTGCTCAGCGCCAGCGGACAGAACATCTACCCCGAAGAAATCGAAGATAAACTGAACAACCTGCCATACGTATCGGAAAGCATCATCGTACAGCAGAACGAGAAACTCGTCGGACTGGTTTATCCGGACTTTGACGAAGCATTTGCCCACGGCTTGAAGAATGAGGATATCGAACGGGTAATGGAAGAAAACCGCGTAGCACTGAACGCCATGTTACCGGCATACAGCCAAATACTAAAAATGAAGATATATCCCGAAGAATTTGAAAAGACCCCGAAAAAGAGCATCAAACGCTATCTGTATCAGGAAGCGAAAGGATAAAGGAAGTGAAGGATTAAGGGAATACTCTGTGAACCTAAACTGAAAAAAAGAGTTATAATAAAGATGAAGATAATAAAGACAATATTCACGGCAGCTGTTCTGATGGCTGCCGTTTGTTTGCCGGCACAGAACAAGAGTGCGGGCATCAACCTTTCCTTCTGGAAAGACATCTGCACACAGCCGTATGACAGCACTCAGACGACTTATGTAAACCTTGGTCTGCTGTCTACGCTGAACCGTCTCAACGGCGTTGGCATCAACGCGCTGGGAAGCGTCATTCATGGAGATATGAACGGAGTACAGATCACAGGATTAGCCAATCTTGCCGGTGGTACGATGCGGGGTGTTCAGATAGCGGGTGTCAGCAATATCAGCGGAAACAACACCGTAGGGCTTTCCGCCGCCGGACTGGTGAATATCACAGGCGACGGCTCAAAGGGGGTCATTATTTCGGGACTTACCAGCATCGGTGGAGACAACAACTCGGGAGTAATGATAAGCGGTCTGATGAATGTGACGGGAAACATGGCTTCGGGATTTCAGTTTTCCGGCGTGTCAAATATCACGGGACAGAGTTTCAACGGTATGATGACTTCCGGACTCTTGAATGTGGTAGGCGAAAACATGAACGGTCTGCAGATTGCCGGTATCGCCAATATCACCGCAAAAGACCTGAATGGCGCACAGATCGGGTTATGCAACTATGCGACGAAGGCTCATGGCTTTCAGATCGGTCTGGTCAATTACTACAGGGAAGATATGAAAGGATTACAACTCGGCCTCGTGAACGCGAATCCCGATACAAGAATACAAATGATGGTATATGGCGGTAACGTCACGCCCGCCAACATAGGAGTGCGTTTCAAGAACCAACTGTTTTATACGATCTTGGGAGTAGGTGCATTCGATCAGAATCTGAACGATAAGTTTTCTATCAGCACGTCTTACCGTGCCGGACTGGCAGTGCCTGTTTACAAAGGTTTGTCTATTAGCGGTGACCTCGGATTCCAGCATATAGAAACGTGCTCCAACAAGGGTGAAGTGATTCCCCGACGCCTTTATGGATTGCAGGCACGGGCGAATCTGGAATATCAGATCAGCAAGAAATTCGGCATCTTTGCCACCGGCGGTTACGGACTGACACGGTATTACAACAAATCCGGTAATTTCGATAAAGGAGCGATCATAGAAGCGGGCATTGTCCTCTTCTAAGGCTGATTAATAAGTAATAGGTAATAAGTATTAAGTATTAGGTAATAAGTAATAGGTAATAAGTATTAGGTATTAACCGTAGCTATCATTTAGAGGTATATCTATCTGTCATTCAAAGTTTTCATCACTTTATCAAAGTGAAACAATTCGATAATGACGAGCATAAGTATCTGTTATCCTGAGCTTGTCGAAGGATCTCCTCTTTTGTAGTCACAAAGAAGAGATTCTTCCTCCTTACAGTCGTCTGAATGACAGACAGATGCGTCTCTAAATGGCAGCTACGGTTAATACCTAATACTTATTACCTAATACTTATTTATACTTTCTCTTTAATCAACCCGATGCGATAAGCCACAAGCAACTTCTTCAAATCCTGAATCTGCGTCACAAGTTCCTTCCCTTTATCGGTGTCTTTCACCATCATCCGTTGCGAATTGAACTCCAGTACAAAGTTGGTTGACTTGATATCCAATCCTTCTTCAATAGCTTTCTGCCTAGACTGGAACGGCTCATGCTGCACCAACTGCATCCCGTGAGAATGGTAGACAAGCGTATAGCCCGCAATTCCCGTCTCCGGCTGATAGGCTTTGGAGAATCCTCCGTCAATAACGAACAGTTTGCCATTTGCCTTCATCGGCTGTTCACCTTGAATTGTCTTTACAGGCACATGACCATTGATGATATGAGAATGAGGTCCCAATGCCCCAAACTCATCTAATATCTGATCGCAGATATCTTCACGATTGCGAAGCGTGTAGTAATATCCCTTCTTTTCCTTTTGTATCTCCTTGTCTTCCAGAAAATAGCGTTCGAAAGTCGCCATCTTATCCTTATCAAACAGAGGAGCTTCCGGACCACACCACATATACCAGATATAGTCCATCGCAAATTCTTTATCATCCTCTCCTTCTTCATCAAAGTATGCAGTACGAATCAGCTGATCGGCCTTATCGAGCAACTTGCGTCCCCAATACTCCTTGCCACGTATCTTGACATGCTTGAAACTGCCATCCTCATTCAAAGGTACCGAAGCATGATAAAGAAGATTGGAATTGGAAACCAAATACATTCCGCCATACGTAAACAGGCAACGCATGTGCTTCTTCAACTTCTCGCTATTCATAAACGAATAGTGAATCTTTTCCACAAGTTCCCGTTCTTCGTCGGTCAGTCGATAAGGATCGGCAGGATCTACGGTCGGGAAGTTTGTGTCACGCAGGGCATATTCTTTGCCTTCGTACACAAAGACTCCACGCTCAAAATCGATCTTCTCCAACAGCTTCCGGTTACTCATCCCGAACTCCGGACGACGGTCTATTATTTCAGCTTCCAGCTTAAACTGGATGATCGTAATCGCCTTGTGCATCTGGGTGATCAGACGCAAAGTCTTCTCATTGTAATTGGTGTCGGCAAAATTCATCTTCGGCATAAAGATGGTACACGGATCATCGGCATAAGTATCCATGGCAAAAGTTGCCAGAGGAAGCAGATTGATTCCATAACCGTCTTCAAGAGTACCCAGATTGCCGTAGCGCATGGACATACGGATCACGTTGGCTATGCAACTGTCATTGCCGGAAGCGGCTCCCATCCACAGGATATCGTGGTTGCCCCATTGAATGTCGAAGTTGTGGTAATTGCACAAAGTATCCATGATGATGTGCGCTCCGGGACCACGGTCGTATATATCACCCACAATATGAAGAGAATCAATAGTCAGACGCTGAATCAGATTACACATGGCTATAATAAAGTCATCCGCCCGCTTGGTAGAGATTATGGTGCTGATGATGACATTGATATATGCGTGCTTATTCGGCTCGACAGACGTTTCGTGCAGTAATTCCTGAATGATGTAAGAGAACTCTGCGGGCAAGGATTTTCGAACTTTGGAACGGGTATATTTGGAAGATACATTCTGACAAACCTTCACCAACTGGTTCAGAGTGATCAGATACCAGTCGTCCAGATCCTTCTCGCGGGCTTTTACCAGCTGAATTTTCTCTTCCGGATAATAGATCAACGTGCAGAGTTCTTTCTTCTCCGCTTCGCGCAGGGTATTGCCGAAAATCTCGTTCACTTTGCGTTTTACCGCACCCGAAGCATTCTTTAACACATGTTGGAAGGCTTCGTATTCACCGTGTATGTCTGTCAAGAAATGCTCCGTTCCTTTAGGCAGATTCAGGATAGCCTCCAGATTAATAATTTCCGTACTTGCATCGGCAATAGTAGGAAAACTCCGGGAAAGCAACTGCAAGTAGCGGAGATCGCCAACTATGCTTTCAGGAGTTATATTACTTTGAGCAGTCATTATATGTACTATTTTACTATTTACAATATGCTATTTATCGACTTATCGTTTATCGCTATAAATATAACGATTTATCATCTACTTATTACAAATTCCAGCCTTTAATGTTCATCGTCAGCCCAATAAAAACATCAACAGCACCTGCGCAATGATCACACGCAGAAACATACACAACGGATATACTGTAGCATAAGCGACGGAAGGATTGTCACCCGGTATCGTATCGTTGGCATAATTCAGCGCCATCGGATTCGCCATACTGCCGCACAACATACCGGATACACTGCCGAAGTCTATCTTCATAATCTTGAAAGCGACAAAGCCGACCAGGACCGTCGGGATAATTGTCAGCCCGGCTCCCAAAGCTATCCAAAGCAATCCTTCCGGACGGAAGACAGTATCGAAGAAATGAGCACCGGCATCCAGACCAAGACAGGCTAGATACATGGAAAGCCCCAACGCGCGCAGCATCAGATTGGCGCTGCGGGTAGTGTAAGTGATCATGTGTATCCGTGGGCCGAAAGTTCCCAGCAGGATACCCACGATAATCGGTCCGCCTGCCAGCCCCAGCTTCACGGAAGTACTGATTCCCGGTATGGAGAACGGGATCGCTCCCAATGCCAATCCCAATACGATGCCTATAAATATGACAACAAGATTAGGTTCTTTCAGACTTTTCACTGCATTTCCCAATACTTTTTCTACATTCTGAATGGCTGCTGCCTCACCTACTACTGTCAGGCGGTCGCCCAGCTGGAGAATCAGTTCCGGAGTAGCAAGTAGTTGCACACCCGAACGGTACACACGGCTGATATTGATTCCATAATGGTTCCTTAGTCTCAATGAGCCAAGTTTCTTTCCATTCAGTTCGGGGCGGGTTACGACGATACGCTGCGAGATCAATTCGCTGTCGATTGCATTCCAGTCTATATCTTCCTTGTTCCAGTCCGTATTTTCTTCCTGTTCACCGAAAAGTACTGTCAGAGCCAGGACATTCTTTTCCGCTGTGATCACCAGCAGGCGGTCGCCTTCCTTCAACACCTTGTCGGAGGTAGGAATACTGACATGACCGTCACGCCACAAACGGGAAATCACAAATTTCGGATAACTCATCTGAGCTATATCCTTGATACTTTTATTAAAAATAGCGGGGTTATGTACTTGAAACGCTGCGATAAAGGTTTTGTTGGCATCGTCCTTTTCTTTGATCTCCAAGTCTTCTTTATGAACTAGGAATTTACGAATCAGCAGTACGGCAAGAATCACACCGATCACTCCCATCGGATAGGCTACCGCACACCCCAAAGCCGGAGTACTGCTTTCTATGCCCATTTGTTTAAGTGTCTGCTGCGCAGCTCCCAACGCAGGAGTATTAGTCGTGGCTCCGCAAAGGATACCCACCATATCAGGAAGCGACACACCTGTCACATAACTGGCAACAACAGTCAGCAAAGTACCAAACAGAACTACGGCCAACGCCAACATATTCAGCGTCACCCCTCCTTTCCGGAAAGAACTGAAGAAACCGGGCCCTACCTGAAGCCCCAGTGAATATACGAAAATAACCAATCCGAAACTTTCTGCATAATTCAGCATCTGTGGGTCAACCGAAAGCCCGAAATGCCCGGCAAGGATACCTGCAAAAAAAACAAAAGTGACTCCCAGAGATACTCCCCAGAAATGCACTCTTCCCAGCCCCAGCCCAATCGCAGAAATCAGTGAAAGCACCACAACTGCCTGTAAGGCAGAATGTTCGAGAAACAGATTATATAACCACTCCATGAATTAAACATACTAATAGGGCGCAAAGATAAAAACTATTTAGTCCCATTCAAAACTTTTAAGCTTCCATTTCGCGCCCTATCTCTTCTCTAAATTCTTAATATCCTGAAATCTTATATGTTATCCTTTAAATTATCTGTCTGTTATCCGCAATCTTTTTACCTCTCACCTCCACCTATCGCTTTTTACCTTTTCAACCTATTCCATGTGGTATCTTTCTACCTGTCGTTATCCGAAATCTCTCTACCTGTCATCTTTTGTGTAATCATCATTTTCTTTTCATTTGCCGGCACTTTCCAACTGCCGGCTATTATCTCACCTACCTGTATATTCTACGAAATTATTCCGACCATCCAGATAACCGCTCAACCGATTTCCTCCGATGTATACATCATCCAGATAAGATACATCATTGCGACCGTAATCCATCCGAATGGAAGTCTGTGCATAATTCTCCCAGTTCCAGCGGAAATGATATTCGAATGTCTCCACATGTCCATTAGGATATTCTACCCGAATAAAATCAACACCTGTCCGGTCCAAATAAAAGTCGAGTTCCTGACGGCAACGGTTACCGTCCACATCCCGATAAAAACTCACCCATGTACGGCTACATAAATCAGAAGAACGATTGTAGTAACCACCACCGATATTATCATCATCATAAAAACTATCGATTTCTACTTCACAAGAAGTCAGACTCAACGTTAACACAGCCATTAAAGCCAGTCCTAAGTATCTAAATGCGTTCGTTTTCATATTCCTTTATTTTTAATGGTTCCTTTATTAATCCTATCATTTATCTTTCGATATCACAAAAGTAGAGAATGAATTCTCCTTATGAAATTGAAAATTCCTACTTGTTTAGGGGAATTCACCTAATGGAAGAGGTAAATTCCCCCAACGTACTGGATACCTTACAGATTCCCAGATAGCCAAGAAAACGCGCTCCCAGCCCTCTAAAACCTTAATAAACATTGAATCAAATATTCAATTATTTAATCAATGTTATAAATCAAGCCATTTAGCCCGATTTATTTGCAGATATCACAAAACTCCGTATATTTGCAATGTGTTTTTCATAGTATTAGATTTAAGGTTAACAAAAAGATTGGCTGTCTGGGATAGATAGCCTTTTTTTATGCTCTTTTTTTAATAAACTTCTCAAGAAGCCATGGAGACAAACGTAAAATGGCAAATACTGATGTAAAAAATCTGATGACACCACAGGCTTCTATAATAATTAATAAGGTAATCGTTTTCTCCCATGAATAGTGAGAAAAAATATTCTCAAAAAAAATAATCCGTTTAACATTTGAAACATAGCAAGTTATCTCTTTCATCAAAAAACAAGTAAAAAAAATCTTGCTAAAAGATTTGCGTAGTCCAAAAGTTCCCCCTATATTTGCACCGCATTTGAGAGAGAATGCGGGTTCAAGGAAGTTTGGGTGAGTGGCTGAAACCACCAGTTTGCTAAACTGACGTACGGGTAACCGTACCGGGGGTTCGAATCCCCCAGCTTCCGCAAGATTCTCTAAATAAAAAGAGCTAAGTTTTATAGACTTGGCTCTTTTTAAATCTATCAAAAGCCGGTGGGTTCGTCTAACGGTTAGGACACATGCCTCTCACGCATGTAATACGAGTTCGATTCTCGTACCCACTACTCTTACTTTAGTTAGCCTCTTACATTGAAGTAAGAGGCTTTTTTATTGGGTTCATATCTCAAGAAATGGAATATAACGTAAAAGAATTAAAAAAGGTATTGATTGAACAGTGCAAAGAAGAAGGTATTTATTACGCATTGATAGCAATCAACAAACAGACAAAAGAGATCGTTTTGCCACAAAGCCTTGATAATGCTTTAAATAATCCGGATTACTGCGTCTTTAAATGCAGGAAAGTTAAGGATGAATATAAAGTAGAAGAGGTAAAATAAGCATAATTAAAAAAAGAAGGATATGCTTATCGGTATTGTATTAAGATGTTAAAAGATTTAATAATTATTTGAGCATTCAAAGTTTTTTCTGTAAAAGAATGTTATATCCATGTAAAACGATTGTCTTTCACATGGATACCCGTCAATAAATGAAGAAAAACGCTGCTTACTTACATTTCTTCACTCTGCTCGTACAATTCAAAGTAAGACTCTTTATCAATCCGCAGTCGGACTCTGTTTTCCCGCTTCTGACCGGCCAGATTGATAAATAAATTGAAGTATAATTGACTAAAAGAGAGGTCGGAACGATCATAAGTGATATCGAAAGTACAGGTTCTTCGGAACGAATCGAAAGTCCCCAGCTTCATACCACCCTTGCACATAAAGACTTCGCGGAAATTCGCAGGCGGATAAGGCTGAAACAAGCTGGCCAGCTGCGCATACACATAATCGATCATCCATTCGTCACCGGATACAAGCAATTCTCCTTTCAGACGAAGTTTGACTGCATATTTAGCTGTGACGTCCTGAGAAGTATAAATAGGAACCTGACTCTCCGACGGGTAATTGCCATCCTTATAGCCAAGACTCATGGTCAGTTTTGATTTACCCACGCCGTTGAAATCCACCACATTCTGATCTTTCTGTTGATTTTTCAAGTCAATCATAAACGTCAGTTTACCCAAAGTCGGATCATTCGGATATTGGGCTATCGTATCCAGCACATAATCTTCTTCATTGAAACTCCGCGCTACCAATACATCCGCCTCTCCGACTTCCAACGCCGGACCTCCTCTTTCAATATCCACATCGCCTACAGGGTAATATATTGCATCATTATCTCTGACACAACCTGTCAGACAAAGCAGTAAAGCTGCCATTCCTACTATCTTATTCATTATCATATACATCCTTATTTTGGAGACAAAGATACATCTTTTTTGAATCAACTTGATTTATATCAACCGTTTTTAGTACTTTTGCACATAACAAGACTATAATGACATGGATACACTACTAAGAGAAACTGTAAATGCCGTCGTAAATTCCCGCTTTCCCGAAATGAGCATAGAGGGACGCCGGCAGATAGAAAGCATCCTGATACGTGAAGAATATCCTAAAGGAGTGATCGCACTTAATGAAGGAGAAGTAGCCCATGAATTAGTTTTTGTCGGGAAAGGGATGCTCCGGCAATATTATTATAAAAACGGAAAAGACGTTACCGAACACTTCTCATACGAAGGCTGTATCCTGATGTGTATCGAAAGTCTGCTGAAACAAGTCCCTACCCGATTGATCATAGAGACACTGGAGCCTGCTGTCATATACCTGTTCCCTTATGACAAAATGATGCAGCTGACAAAGCAAAACTGGGAAATCAATATGTTCTATCGGAAGATACTTGAATATTCCCTGATTGTATCGCAAACCAAAGCCGATTCCTGGCGTTTCGAATCCGCCCGCGAACGTTATAATCTATTGCTCGAAACTCATCCGGAAATCATCAAACGGGCACCTTTGGCACACATCGCTTCTTACCTGCTGATGACACCGGAAACATTGAGCCGAGTACGTTCAGGCGTTCTGTAGTTTTGTAATTTTGGGAGCTATCTGCTTTTCCGGTATTCTTTGGGAGACATACCGGTATAATGCTTAAAGTACTTACCGAAGAACGACTGGTTAGCAAAGTTTAAACGATCGGCTATCTCCTGTATGTTCATGCTCGAAGAGTTCAAGAGTGCCTTCGCTTCCAGAATCACTAATTCGTCAATCCATTCCCCTACCGTCTTCCCGCTGACTTCCTTGACAACTCCAGACAGATGTTTCGGCGTAAGACACAACTGATCCGCATAAAACTTCACGCTACGCTCCGACTGATAAGACTGAACCAAAGATTCATAGAAGCGCTCAAATATATATTCTTTACGACTTTTACTTTTGACAACGGCAGAAGCATCCGGAGCATAACTGTTGAAGATATTGCAAAGCTCAAAGAAGAAGCCCTGCATCAATCCCATTACTACCTCCCTACGGTACCTATCGTCTTTGTTTTTCAATCTCTTTCTGATAAAAGCGTGATACTCTTTAATCATTTCCTGCTCGTGCTGGTTGAGATCAAAGCAAGGGTAATCTTTCAGAAAGAAAAAGAAGGAGAGCACATTACCTACTTTGGGCAATGATTCCAACAGACTTTTTGATACAGCAAAGAAAATCCCTCTGAAATTGGAACTGAACTGACGATGTTCGATAATCTGATTGGGCAACGCAATAACCATTCTTCCCGGAATCAGTTCAAACTCACGCAGACTGATATTAAAACGAGTAGAGCCTTCCAGACAAAGTCCGATGCTCACCACTTCCAGTTTACTGGGGCCATTATAAAGGGAAATAACGCTCTCCGTGTCGAAGAGCGCTATATCATTGCCGACCACATCAATACTATCCGGATCTATATGTTTAGAATGAACTACCGAAGAAATACCTATCTTAGGAACAACTTGAATATCCATACACTCTCTCTTTTGGTTGCGACAAAGATACCAGTAATAATGAGATATTCAACCTAAGGCAAGAGATTATCTGCCCAAAAGAACACTTTTGCCTACTTATTGACTATCTCCGAATAAAAACTTATAATCACGCTTGGCAGCCGGAACAGTCCACTTTTCAGGAACGAATTTCCATTGGTTCAATGCCTTCGGGTCCATAGTACCTTTCTTTTCTATATAATTCATCAGATAGAAACGAAGGTCCTTATCCGTAGAGAAGATAATACGCTCTTTCAATTTCTCCTGCGGGATGCCTGATCCTTTCGTCAGCAGTTCTCCACCGCCATTCCCCCGATAAGAGTTCAAAGCCACCTTATAAATCTTATCCATGAGGAAAGGACTGCCGTCTGCCATGCTGACAATCGTTATCTTCTCCCCTTGCGGCTTGGTGACGTCTACGGTATAAATAATTCCCGATGCCGAATCAAAATTGAAGCTGAAATTTTGGAAAGAAGCTCTGTCTTCCGCACCCTCGCGACGTTTCTCCTTAAACCAAAGCAGATGATCGTCCGGAGACTTCATCCGGTTGGTCCACATGAAATAAGACATTTCCAGATAATCCTTGATTTCTTTTCCGGATAAAGTCATCATATACAGCATATTCTCATACTTATACAGATTGAACATATCGCTGACAAACACATCTCCTTTATTAATTTTCGCATCAAATGAAAGCGGTGCCGCAAAGGATATCTCCGCACCGGTGATATCAAGCTGCAAGGTATGGATCAAGTCGATAAAAGCAGACGGTCCGAAGAAAGAAGGACGCGTTGAGATACTCTCGGTGAATGTACCGATCTTTTTAGAGATAAAGTTACGGACAGTGTCATATTGAGGAGCAAAATGCTTCATAAAGTCCTCGCTGATTCCATAATCTTTCGTTTCGGTCAATACTCCTTTTATATCTTTGCTGCGCACCTTTCCATCTTTCAATTTCAAGGTCACATCGATGTTGGACAGAACAATTCCGTTGCTTGCCGGATCGATGACCAACACCGAATCACCTGCCACATTCATCACTTTCTTACATTCGCGCGCATGATCGTGCCCCATCAGTACAATGTCAAAACCGGGGACATTCTTCGCCACACTCAGAGAAGCGTTTTCGTTATACTTACCGGACATTTTGAAAGCCTCCTGCCCTGCATGAAACAAGCCGATCATCAAGTCCGGATTCTCTTTTTCACGGATGATCTTCATCCATTTGCGTGCAGTCTCCTCCATGTCGTCGAAACGCAGTCCCTTCCACAGATTCTCCGAGAGCCATGCGGGGATGGCAGGGGTGATCATTCCAAGGATTACGATTTTTACTCCGTCACGTTCCATGACTTTATAAGGAGGAAGATGAGGTTCTCCGGTCGATGTATCGATGATATTAGCTCCTAATACGGGAAAGTCACAGGTATTGATCCAGCGGTCGAACACGGCTCGGCCCGTCTCCACATCATGATTACCCATATTTCCGGCATCATATTTCATGTAGTTCATCATTTCCGCACAGAGGTGGGGTGATACTGTATCTATATAATTATAGTAATAGGCAGTCGGTTGCCCCTGTAATATATCGCCGTTGTCGAGTAAAATAAGATTCTCCTTATATTGTTCGCGTTCTTTCTCCACAAAAGCGTATATTCGTGCCAGACTGCCCTGCCAATCCTTACGGGTAATAAAATTATAAGGATAATAATTACCATGTACATCACTTGTCTGTACAATTTTCAGCTTCACTACTTTTTCCTGTGCCGCAACTGAAAGCACGAGGTAAAGAAGCCATACGTAAACACATGCAAATCGTTTCATTCTTTTTCTATTTTAAGCGGATGTGAGAACATGAACCGTGCTCCTCCTGTATATTCGGAGTCGATCCATATATCCCCTTTCCATTTATGCACAATTAATTTACAGATAGATAATCCCAAACCTGTTCCCTGGGCATATTCGTTCAGCTTCTCGAAGCGCTCGAATACCAGTTTCTGTTTCTCTTTCGGGATGCCGCACCCCGTATCCGTCACAGAGAATACAGCCATCTCCGTCTCTTCATTCACCGAAAATTCCAGTGTTATCTGCCCTTTCCTGGTGAACTTATCCGCATTAGACATCAGATTGATAATCACCTGCTGCATACGCTGTATGTCTGTCGTCATCCGAAACGACTCATAATCGCTGACAAACAGGAACTGATTGCCAGACTGCCGTGAAACGCTGACAGATGCCACCACCTGCCTGCATAGCTGCACCACGTCACACTCTTCCCAAGTCAACGTCACTCTATTCGCTTCCAGGCGCGAGAGATCGAGAATATCATTGATCAGGCGAAGCAACAAATCCGAGTTTGTCTTGATAATCTGATAATAGGTCTGCTGCTCTTCTTCCGTGTTGCCACCCACAGCGAGCACATCTGAGAAACCTACAATCGAATTTAAAGGCGTACGTATCTCATGGCTCATATTGGCGAGGAAAGCACTTTTCAAGCGGTTCGATTCTTCTGCACGGTCCTTTGCCACCCGCAGGTCTTTTTCCGACTTCAGCAGATCGTCCTTCAGACGTTTGGTGCGGAAATAGTAGAAGAGCGAGATGCACAACCCCAGCACAAGGATGACAACCAGCGCACATGCCGACCAAATCTGATAAGTATATTGCTGATAGAATGATACGGTCTGATTAATAATCTGCACATCAAAAGGAAGGATGTCCGGGTCCAGTCCCCACTCCTTCACCTTCCGGCTGTCCAGTACGGCCTTGCTGCCAATCACGGAAAGGTGCTGCTGCTCATCCGCCGGATATTGATCAATCTGTACGGATGCCAATGCCATGTCCATCCCCAGTTTCCGGTAATCGGGCAGCACTCCGCCGATCGCCCAATACCCCAGACTCACCGATGAGGGAGTAAAAGTCGGAATGGTCGGAGTAACCTCCATCATGGCATAGGTAGCATTCCGCATGAAATAACCTTCGTTCATATCCACACGCCACGTGCCTACCATGATCACCGTATTCTCCGGCAAATGACGCAACTCTTCTACAATTGTATAGATAGTATGCCGCCGGCCGTCCATCAGGATCAGGTCGATTTCGGGAAACTTCTTCATTTCTTTCCGCACCAGTGCCTGCATGGTGACGCCACCGTAAGTATTGTCCGAAATAAAAGCGATGTGTTCCGTCTTCGGATAAAACGCCTTGATCATCCGGACATTATCTTCTATATTGTACTGATTGATAAATCCCGACTTCAATTCCGGTATATTCATGTGGTCGGTAAAGAGATCGACCGATTCCGGCATCCATGTGTCCAGCCCGGCAACCGTATCCTCAGGCAGTATGACGATGTTGCTGCTGACGAGGCTGCACATCACCGGCACCTTCACCTGTATCGAATCCCGTTGCGACAGATACGCTGCCCACGCTTCCTGTCCCAACAAAATAATTTGCGCCGGATGCTTCTCCCCTTGATATTTAGAAAGAATCTGCGTCATCATACCGCTCCAAAGCGGGGCTTCGGAGAAACTTTTGCAGTTCATGTTTTCAATGATAATATCGCGTTTCCCTCCCAGTTTGTTATATTCTTCCATATAGTCGGAGATAGTGACCGAAGTTTGATGAGCGGCGGGATTGTAGGAGCAGATAATCAGGATGGGTTTCTGATCGTTAGAGACAGCAAATAACTCTGTGGCCCGGAAAAGCCATAGCAAACAGATAAACAGGCACCCTATATATCTCATCATACTCGTAAGTTTTGAAGTGTTACTATCTCATTTTAGCTTGCAAATATACTAAAACTTGTCGGCTATAACAGATTTATGTGTATTTTTGTCGCTCATTCATTCGCAAAAAAATTGTTTATGGAACTATTTCACCAAATGATTTCCGGATTACTGGGAATACCGGAAAGACAAATCAGCAGTACCCTCCACTTGTTGGACGAAGGTGCCACCATCCCTTTCATCAGCCGTTACCGTAAGGAAGCTACCGGCGGACTGGACGAAGTACAGATAGAGAACATCAAGGAGCAACATGACAAGTTGTGCGACATAGCCAAACGGAAGGAAACCATCCTCAGTACCATCAACGAGCAAGGGAAACTCACTCCGGAGCTCGAAAAGCGCATCAACGCCACCTGGAGTCCTACGGAACTGGAGGACATCTACCTCCCCTACAAACCCAAACGGAAGACCCGTGCCGAAGCGGCCCGCCAGAAGGGACTGGAACCGCTGGCCATGATCATGATGCTGCAAAGGGAGCCCAACCTCACCGCCAAAGCCGCCACCTTCGTCAAAGGCGACGTAAAGGATACGGAAGACGCACTGAAAGGCGCCCGTGACATCATCGCGGAGCAAGTGAATGAGGACGAGCGTGCCCGCAACGCCATACGCAACCAGTTCACCCGTCAGGCGGAAATCACCGCCAAGGTAGTGAAAGGAAAAGAGGAAGAGGCCGCCAAGTACCGGGATTATTTCGACTTCTCCGAATCACTGAAACGCTGCACCTCCCACCGCCTGCTCGCCATCCGCCGGGCAGAATCCGAAGGGTTGCTGAAAGTATCCATCAGTCCGGATGACGAAGCCTGTCTGGAACGCCTCGACCGCCAGTTCGTACATGGCAACAATGAGTGCAGCCATCAGGTAAGGGATGCCACTGCCGACGCATATAAACGTCTGCTCAAACCTTCCATCGAAACAGAATTTGCCGCCCAGTCCAAAGAAAAAGCCGACGACGAAGCTATCCGCGTATTTACGGAGAATCTCCGCCAGCTGCTTCTCTCTCCTCCTCTCGGACAGAAACGGGTGCTCGCCATCGACCCCGGATTCCGTACCGGCTGCAAAGTCGTCTGCCTCGATGCGCAAGGCAACTTGCTGCACAATGAGAATATCTACCCGCATCCTCCGGTCAATAAAACCGGTGAAGCGGCCTCCAAACTCCGCAAGATGATAGAAGCCTATGAAATTGAAGCCATCTCCATCGGCAACGGAACAGCCAGCCGCGAAACGGAAGACTTTATCAATCATCAGACCTTCGACCGGCAGATTCCTGTATTCGTGGTCAGCGAGCAGGGCGCTTCCATTTATTCGGCATCCAAGATCGCCCGTGACGAGTTTCCCGATTATGACGTAACGGTACGTGGAGCAGTCTCCATCGGTCGCCGACTGATGGACCCTCTGGCGGAACTGGTAAAAATCGATCCCAAATCAATCGGTGTAGGACAATACCAGCACGATGTAGACCAGACGAAACTGAAGAAAGCCCTTGACCAGACAGTGGAAAACTGCGTGAACCTAGTAGGCGTGAACCTGAATACCGCCAGCAGCCATCTGCTGACGTACATCTCCGGTCTGGGTCCGCAACTGGCACAAAACATTGTCAACTTCCGTGCCGAGAACGGAGCTTTCAGTTCACGCAAGGAGCTGATGAAAGTCCCCCGCATGGGTGCCAAAGCCTTCGAACAGTGTGCCGGCTTCCTCCGCATTCCCGGAGCAAAGAACCCGTTGGACAACACAGCCGTGCATCCGGAAAGCTACCACATCGTAGAGCAAATGGCAAAGGACTTGAAATGTAGCGTAGACGAACTGATCGCGAATAAGGAACTCCGCCAAAAAATCAAGATATCGGACTACATCACGCCGACTGTGGGCCTGCCTACCCTGCAAGACATCATGCAGGAACTCGACAAGCCGGGACGCGACCCGCGTAAAGCGATCAAGGTATTTGAATTCGACAAGAACGTGCGCACCATCGCAGACTTGCGCGAAGGCATGATTCTGCCGGGCATCGTAGGCAATATTACCAATTTCGGAGCTTTCGTCGATATAGGCATCAAGGAGAACGGGCTTGTACACCTCTCCCAACTGGCCGAACGATACATCTCCGATCCTACAGAAATCGTGTCCATCCACCAGCATGTCATGGTCAGAGTGATGAACGTGGATACCGACCGGAAACGGATTCAGCTTAGCATGATCGGGGTACAGCAAGACTGATCGCCTCACGTTTTTCTCCCCACCAAACAATTAAAATCGTAAAGATAATCATCAGTACTGTACAAATGAGCGAGCCTTCAAACCCGAAGGCTCCGCCATTCAGTACGTTCTCTTCGGGCAGATGCAGCGTCAGCAGGGATGTCCCAAAGTCATTTCCACTTACCTGATAGCCCAGTATCGGGCCCTGAATCCAGTTCCAAAAAAGATGAAGGGAAATAGGGAAACAAAGATTGCGCGTATATAAATAGGAAGCGCCGATAAACATACCTGCAAGTAACAGATTCAGCATAGACAGGAAGGCAAGGTTCGGATTGAAGAGGTGCAGCAATGCGAACAGCAGTGCGGAGACAAAAAGAGACAGGAATTTATTCATCCGGGTATGCAGCAGACGGCCGAGTATATAGCCACGCATCATGATTTCTTCGGCCAGAGCCACCAGCAGGCAGAACACAAAGGTAGCAAGCAGATTCAGAGGATCGAATTGAAAACCGGTTACTTCCACCTCACCCAAAGCCAAAGACAGTCCGAAGCCGATCAAGTAGAGAAGGATGGCTGCCAGCAGTCCGTACCACAATCCCCGTGCATGACCTTTCAGTGTCAGTCCCAGGTCAGAGAAAGGGCGGCGCTCAAAATAGAGCAGAATCACTGCCGAAGTCAGCACAGCCAGCAGCATACCGGCTTCCGCCACCATATGCCCCAACAATCCGGGGTGCCTTGCCTCATCACCAAGAATCAGAGATAAAACTCCGAAGCCTATCGTACTATACAATCCAAAGGTGACGAAAAGCCCCAGTGCAAACAACAGGATGCACGCCCATACGGGAAGTCTCTTCGGTTCTTTCTTTTCTCTGATTTCTTCTGTCTCCATTTTTACTTTTTGTTAATCACGCTACAAAATTAGATATAAAACATAAAAAAACATCGTGTCTTACCTATTTTTCCTATATTTGTCTGAACAAATCTGCATAATTATGAAAATAAGACAACTACTGATAAGTTTTTTATTGGCTGCCAGTACTTTGGGAGCAACCGCACAAGTAAGCAAAACGTATTATGTCAGCAAGCCCGGCACATTGATCTCGATGATGACGGAAGAAGAAGCCAACAGCATCACCCACCTGACACTGACAGGAAAACTGAACGCAGAAGACTTCAGACATCTCCGCGACGAGTTTCCCAGCCTGAAAGTGCTTGATATCTCCAATGCCGAAATCAAGATGTACAGCGGAAAAGCCGGCACATATCCTAACGGAAAGTTCTACATCTATATGGCCAATTTCATCCCTGCCTACGCTTTCTCGAATGTGGTGAACGGAGTGACCAAAGGTAAACAGACGCTGGAGAAAGTGATCCTTTCCGAAAAGATAAAGAATATCGAAGATGCAGCCTTCAAAGGATGTGACAACTTGAAAATCTGTCAGATACGCAAGAAGACAGCTCCTAACCTGCTGCCGGAAGCTCTGGCGGACAGTGTGACCGCCATCTTCATCCCGCTGGGCAGCAGTGATGCCTACCGTTTTAAGAACAGATGGGAGCACTTTGCATTTATAGAAGGTGAACCGCTGGAAACCACCATACAGGTAGGCGCAATGGGCAAACTGGAAGACGAGATTATGAAAGCTGGTCTGCAACCCAGGGACATCAACTTCCTGACCATCGAAGGGAAACTGGATAACGCCGACTTCAAACTAATCCGCGACTATATGCCGAATCTCGTATCTCTGGATATTTCTAAAACAAATGCGACGACTATCCCCGACTTCACTTTCGCACAAAAGAAGTATCTCCTGAAGATCAAACTGCCACATAACCTCAAGACCATCGGTCAACGGGTATTCAGCAACTGCGGACGGCTTGCCGGAACACTTGAGCTGCCTGCGAGCGTGACGGCTATCGAGTTCGGAGCGTTCATGGGATGCGATAATCTGCGCTATGTGCTTGCTACAGGTGATAAGATAACAACGCTGGGCGATGAACTCTTCGGAAACGGGGTGCCGAGCAAGTTGATTTATAAGAAATAAAAAAAGTATAATCCACATTGGACATTGATTTATGCTATGTAGAAGATACGAGGATAGATCGAAAATAAATTAGCTATTAGCATATTTCGATTAGCTATTAGCTAATTTGTTTTTGCTAATAGCTAATTTCGATTTGCTCATAGCGTATTTGAAAGAAAAGAATGACAAAACCGATCAATTATTTCACTTCGTCATTGGCATAGAGAGAAAAAGCTTCTCGTTTGTCACAACTTTCTTTTATTTCATAATTTCTCCCGATTTTCACAACTCTTTTTTCTTATGACAATCAAGGAAAAGTCACGAATTTCCTTCCTTTCAAAGTCCAATAAAGTCCAGAAAGTCCATATTAGATTTTTAGAATACACAATCTGCGATATAACTTACTATATTTCAAGCATTAACGCCTTAATTTATTAAATAATAAACAGCGCTTCTAGAGAAGTTTAATTCCTCTCCCGCAACACATGAATCTTTAGCCCCAAAAACTGTCTAAGCTTCTCCGAAAGATGCGAGATATGTCAGACGATTGCACGTTTTCGTGTCTTCGACAAAGCTTCTCACGCAGGTGTTGACCATTTTATTATGTTCAACGTAATATAGTAAAATGGCGAACGCTACTTCGATATACGTGCGACTGATATTGTCAAGAATAAATAAGAAGACTGTTCAACATCTTCCGGTTCGTCCGGCAACACACGCAACAATAAATAACAACAACTATTCATCCTATTCACGTTATTTTCTTATGATGGAGACACATTTTTGAAGATGGTGGGAATCAGATTGCAGGTTTAGTCCGGGAAAATTTAAATATGCCCGCCAAGTCCTTCTCTGCTCATTTCTTCCTCGTTTTTAATCCAATTTCCGTTTTCTGAAAATCCTATAGTGGACTTTTGAACTTTACTGGACTTTGCTGGAGGAATTTTGGAACTTTCGATCTCTCCCTCAGCAATACATCTAAATAAACTTTATTTTACAAACAGTACAATACAAGTTTATATACTTCAATATACAAAAGGAAAGGGAAAAGCAATGTGACGACAGTCAACAAGCATTTCCCTTTATTTAACAGTAAGGTACTATTTATACTACCTTCTATACATTATTCAGTGTATCCGGCTGATACAACACGCTATTTATCACCGTACATCTTCGCCCTCAACTCCTTGATATGATCCGAAGTAATATATTCGTCATATTCCATCATCTTGTCGATGATACCGTTCGGAGTCAGTTCGATAATGCGGTTGGCAACCGTCTGAATAAATTCGTGGTCATGCGAAGAGAAGAGGATATTTCCTTTGTACGTCTTCAGGTTGTTGTTGAAAGCCTGAATAGATTCCAGGTCCAAGTGATTGGTCGGAGTATCCAGAATCAGACAGTTCGCATTGCGGAGCTGCATACGTGCAATCATACAACGCATCTTTTCGCCTCCGGAAAGCACGCTGACTTTCTTCAGTACCTCTTCGCCGGAGAACAGCATACGTCCGAGGAAGCCCTTCATGTACACTTCGTTACCTTCGCCGAACTGGCTCAGCCAGTCCACCAAATTAAGGTCAGTGTTGAAGAAGTCCGTATTGTCCAGAGGCAGGTAAGCCGTTGTGATGGTTACCCCCCAGTTGAACTGTCCGGCATCCGGCTTCATGTTTCCGTTGATGATTTCGAAGAAAGCGGTCATCGCACGCGGGTTGCGTGAAAGGAATACCACTTTGTCGCCTTTTTCGATGTTGAAGTTCACGTCGCTGAACAGCACTACGCCTTCTTCCGTCTTCTTGCTCAATCCGGAAACTTCGAGGATCTGGTTGCCCGGCTCGCGTTCGGGAGTGAAGATGATGCCCGGATACTTGCGTGAAGAAGGTTTGATTTCTTCTACATTCAGTTTTTCCAGCATCTTCTTGCGGCTTGTGGTCTGCTTGCTCTTCGCTACGTTGGCACTGAAACGGCGGATAAATTCTTCCAGCTCTTTCTTCTTCTCCTCAGCCTTCGCCTTCTGGTTCTGCTGCTGACGGAGCGCCAGCTGACTAGATTCGTACCAGAAACTGTAGTTTCCGGCAAACATATTGATCTTTCCGTAGTCGATGTCTACAGTGTGCGTACATACGGAGTCGAGGAAGTGACGGTCGTGGCTTACCACCAGCACGGTGTGCTCGAAGTTGGAAAGGTATTCTTCCAGCCAGGTCACTGTCTCCATATCGAGGTCATTGGTAGGCTCGTCCAGAAGGAGGTTGTCGGGGTTGCCATACAATGCTTGCGCAAGCATCACACGCACCTTTTCCTTACCGCTCAGCTCACCCATCAATGTATAATGCTTGTCTTCCTTGATGCCCAGACCGCTCAACAGCATGGCTGCGTCACTCTCCGCATTCCATCCGTCCAGCTCGGCAAATTTCTCTTCCAGTTCGGATACTTTCAGTCCGTCTTCGTCCGTGAAGTCTTCCTTGGCGTACAATACTTCACGCTGCTTCATAATGTCCCACAACACGGTGTGGCCCATCATTACGGTGTCCATTACCGTATAAGCATCCCATTTAAAGTGGTCCTGGCTCAACACCGACAGGCGTTCGCCCGGTCCCAGGGCAATCGTACCGGTCGTCGGGTCCAGATCTCCGTAGATTGTACGAAGGAAGGTGGATTTTCCCGCACCGTTCGCGCCGATAATACCATAGCAGTTGCCACTTGTAAATTTCAGGTTCACGTCATTAAACAAGACTCTTTTACCAAACTGCACCGAAACGTTTGAAACTGTAATCATTTTCTATTATTTACTATTTTACCAGTTACTATATTATTATTTGAGCGTGCAAAGGTAGACATTTAAAATGAATTATGAGCTATCCGGAATGTGTCAATCTGGCATAAATGTATTACCTTTGCCACGTTTTTTGGCAAAACGGTCAGATTGGCAAAGTTTTTGCTTGGGAAATTGATATTATGAATAAAAAATAAAAATAAGATATGGATCCAAAAGAAAAAGAAAAGATGGCTGAAGAGCTGAATGTGGAAGAAACAAAGGATACGGCGGAAGAACAACCGCAAAACGATCAGGCAGAAGAGGCCGCTCCCCTGACTCATGAGGAGCAACTCGAAAAGGAGCTGGAAGATGCTCAGGCTGTCATCGAGGAGCAAAAGGACAAATATCTGCGCCTGTCCGCTGAGTTTGACAATTACCGCAAACGTACCATGAAGGAGAAGGCGGAACTGATTCTGAATGGTGGCGAAAAGAGCATCAGCAGCATTCTGCCGGTGATCGACGACTTTGAACGTGCCATCAAAACGATGGAAACTGCCAAAGACGTAAAAGCCGTGAAGGAAGGTGTCGAATTGATTTATAATAAGTTCATGGCTACCCTTGCACAGAATGGTGTGAAGGTCATCGAAACGAAAGACCAGCCGCTGGATACCGATTATCACGAAGCCATTGCCGTCATCCCTGCCCCGTCGGAAGAGCAGAAAGGTAAGATTCTGGACTGCGTACAGACGGGATATACGCTGAATGACAAGGTGATTCGTCACGCGAAAGTAGTAGTTGGGGAGTAAATACAAAAGTTAGTTTAGTTAAGAAGCATGGCAGAAAAAAGAGACTATTATGAAGTGCTGGAGGTGACAAAAACCGCCACAGTAGAAGAGATTAAAAAAGCCTACCGCAAAAAAGCGATCCAATATCACCCCGACAAAAATCCGGGTGACAAGGAAGCGGAAGAGAAATTCAAGGAGGCTGCCGAAGCGTATGACGTGTTGAGCAATCCGGACAAGCGTTCGCGTTACGACCAGTTCGGTCATGCGGGAGTAAGCGGTGCGGCGGGCAACGGAGGTCCGTTCGGTGGTTTCGGTGGCGAAGGAATGTCTATGGATGATATCTTCTCCATGTTCGGTGACATCTTCGGAGGTCGCGGCGGCGGTTTCAGCGGCGGCTTCGGAGGGTTCAGCGGTTTCGGTGGCGGTGGTTCACAGCAACGTCGCTATCGGGGCAGCGATCTACGTGTCAAGGTAAAGATGACTTTGAAAGAAATCTCGACAGGAGTAGAAAAGAAATTCAAACTGAAAAAATATGTGCCGTGTAATCACTGTCATGGCACGGGTGCCGAAGGCGACGGCGGTTCGGAGATTTGTCCGACCTGTAAAGGTAGCGGTTCGGTGATCCGTAACCAGCAGACGATTCTGGGTACGATGCAGACCCGCGCCACTTGTCCTACTTGTAACGGTGAAGGTAAAATCATCAAGAACAAGTGTAAAGAGTGTGGCGGCGACGGTATCGTATATGGCGAAGAGGTAGTGACGGTGAAGATTCCTGCCGGAGTGGCAGAAGGTATGCAGCTCTCGATGGGCGGCAAGGGTAATGCCGGAAAGCATAATGGTGTGCCGGGCGACTTGCTGATTCTCGTAGAGGAAGAACCGCATCCGGACTTGATCCGCGACGAGAATGATCTGATCTATAACTTGCTGCTGAGTTTCCCGACTGCCGCACTGGGCGGTGCCGTGGAGATTCCGACAATCGACGGAAAAGTGAAAGTGAAGATCGACTCGGGTACTCAACCGGGAAAAGTGCTGCGTCTGCGCGGCAAAGGTCTGCCGAATGTCAATGGTTACGGTACGGGAGATTTGCTGGTTAATATCAGCATTTATGTGCCGGAAGCATTGAACAAGGAGGAAAAGAGCACGCTGGAAAAGATGGAGGCTTCGGACAACTTCAAGCCGAGTACATCGGTGAAGGAGAAGATCTTCAAGAAGTTCAAGAGCTTCTTTGACTAGCTTTCTTTGGCTGGGTCTGTTTTTAAGATCATAGTCATTCACACAGAGATATAATAAAGAGTGTGAATTCTAAGTCCTCTCCAAACAATATCTATAAAATCTTACCCAAGTTTACGAACATTAACGTATCCTTGGGTAAGTTTGTATATAGANATACCTACTCTTCAGAAGTGTATAGCTACTTCCTAAACCTAAGATATTTTCGAAG
>CXSE01000061.1_pt1 | contig 39785 bp, 31 predicted proteins | sample 591741 | NCBI WGS metagenome assembly CXSE01 (sample SAMEA3491337, study PRJEB9169) | human gut metagenome | biome: ENVO:mammalia-associated habitat; material: ENVO:feces | place: Bangladesh | collected 2010-04-07
AAAGAAATCCGCCGTTTTATCGTGTTATTTCTCTTTTTTTAGTAGTTTATCAGAAAAAATATCTTTTTTGTTTGCATGTTTTCCAAAATATCTCCATCTTTGCAACGCTGTTTAGCTCCGTTACCTATGAAGTAACAGGCTTAAATTCAACACATTGCTATTGAAATTGAGCGCTTTATAAAATCCACCACCTTTTTATTGGCTTCATCTATTTTCTTATTCCGGAAAGGTTTGAGATACGTCTCGGTCACTGTGATCGAAGAGTGTCCCATAGCTTCAGAAATAACGCCCGGGTGAATTTCACAATAGTAAGCTGTCGTTGCCCATGTATGGCGGGCAGTATACGAACTAAGTTTATCCCCCAGTCCTAACATTTCACCTAGCAACATCAGTTGTCTATTGAAATTGCGGAGTGCCAACTGGTATTCATGATAAGCCTCCTTCGTCCCTTCCCGACTATTTAATAACGGAAATAAATAAGGAGATGACGTATCACGATTCATATACCTCTTTAATATAGCCATCGCTTCCGGAGTTAAAGTCACTGACAAAGGGCGCCCGGTCTTCCGCCTGCGGTAAGTAATCACATTATCGTGCAAATCACTTTTACGCAAATAAGCAAGATCGACAAAAGGCAGACCACGGAGCAGAAACATCAAAACGAACAGTTCCTGCGTACGACGCATGTCAGATGTCACAGCGGACGACTGCGGCAATTTGGTGAATACTTTCTGTATGTCTTCGGTATCCAATGCACGCTTACGGTCCGCACGGGTGCCGGTATATACAGAACGAAACAAATGCGGTACATAAACAGCCCCACGACAATCTACCGCACGATTATAGACCGCACGAAATGTGCGTAAATAGGTGGAAACAGTGTTCCAGCTACATCCCCGGCCACGAAGGTGAATCTCGAAGCCTTTTATCCACTCTGGGGTTACTTCATTGAACGTAAAATCCCCTTTCCCACGATAAGCAATGATGGCATTGAGACTGCTACGATAAACGTGCGCAGTACCAAAGTTTCCCCCCATCTGTAGTCCCTTGGCTACTTGCTTCATAAATGCTACTACTTTTAACATTTTAATCACTATTAAATAAATTATGCGATAAATATAAAGGTATTACAGCAACAGAACAAATTATATAAAGCTATGTTTTTAGTAGTTTTATATAAGGAACCCATAAAAAAAAGAAAACCGCCCTGCTCTCACGAGTAAGACGGAGTATAAAACACAAACAAAACAAACATGAAGGCACTTTACCTTCATAAGCGATACAAAGATAATATTAATAATGGATATATAAGAAAATAATTTCAAAAGTAAAGTTTCCTCTTGCATAAAGGGTTGCACGCCGAAGGTTTTAATAATAAAAAAGAGGATGCCTGTAGGGAAAAGTGAGGCATCCTGTATAAGGGAACAGTGGGGAAAGCCTTCTCCAGAGAAATGGGGAATATTTTATTCAGCAACACAGATACTTACACGGTTCTCTTCCGGAGTAGCATATGGCTGCACGGTATCACCTTTAAAATCAATCTTAATTCTATCTGCAGCGATACCTTTGGCTTTCAAAGCTTCAGCAACATTGCCAACACGCTTCTCCGATAGTTTATTGTTGATTTTAGGATTACCTGTTCCTTTGTCTGCATAGCCTGTCACACTTACTTTAGCGGCAGAGTGTTTCTCCAGATACTCTACCAAAGAATTAATCTTAGCTTGCTGATCGTCCTGAATTTTGGCTGAGTTCAAGGCAAAGAAGATATTCTGCTTCATCGGTTCAATCACCACTTCCTTCTTGGGTTGCGGTTGTTCTATCACAGGAGCCGGCTTGGGTTGTTCCACCATTACCGGTTCTGCTTCGTAATAAACCGGAGTCGTTCTTGTGTAACTCTTGCCCAATTTGATACTTACACCTACAAGGGCATTCAGTTGTCAGTCACAGTTACCGGCCTTCTTGGAGTTGAACTTATCGGATAAAGCGTTAGCATTCGCTTCAATATTGATGGACAGACGATCATTCAAACGAAGGTCGCAGCCAAGACCGAAACGTCCGGCAACAAGAAACTTGCCTTCTTGCTAGAGATATTCCATCTCATAAGTACGGGTATCGAGCGCATTTGCTTCATCGTTGTCAAAACCACGGTTCAGTCCTGCTCCGGCAAAAAGATAGCCATTGAACACACGCAACTTTCAACATTTTAATTACTATTAGTTTAATTACACGATAAATATAAGAATAACAAAAAAAAGAGACGGTATGTTTCAGTAAGTTTTTCACCAAATACGGTTGCGGAAAGATTAAAATCCGCGATATCGGAACAAGCAAACGGAAGATTCACTATCTTTGTGAAGTCACAACTAACCAATAAACTAAAAAAGAATGGCCAAATTCATTAATCCGTTTACCGACTTGGGATTTAAAAAAATCTTCGGACAGGAAATGACCAAAGACCTGCTCATCGATTTTCTAAACGACTTGCTGGTGGATGAAAAGCATATTACAGACATTACCTTTCTCGACAAGGAAATCCTACCCGAATTCATGGGTGACAGGGGAGTCATTTACGATATATACTGCACCACAGAAAGTGGAGAGCGGTTTATCGTAGAGATGCAGAACAAACAGCACATCCATTTCCGGGAACGTGCCTTGTATTACCTTTCGAAGACCGTTGCCAGACAAGGAGAGAAAGGAGCAGAATGGAAGTTTGACCTGAAAGCAGTATATGGCGTGTTCTTTATGAATTTCAGGTTAGACAATTTGCCGCATAAGCTTCGGACGGACATAGTGCTGTCAGATAGGGAAACGCACGAACTTTTTTCCGACAAGCTTCGTTTTATTTTTATCGAGTTGCCTGCTTTCAACAAGGAGGAACAAGAATGTGAGACTGACTTTGAACGATGGATTTATGTACTGAAGAATATGGAAACATTGAAAAGATTGCCATTCAAAGCCCGTAAATCGGTTTTTGAGAAATTGGAAAAGATAGTGGACATCGCTTCGCTGTCAAAAGAGGAACGAATAAAGTATGATGAAAGCATTAAGGTGTATCGGGACAATCTCGTTACACTCGAGTTTGCGGAACAGAAGGGACGTGTGGAAGGACGTGCGGAAGGACGCGCGGAAGGCAAGGAAGAGACTGCCCGTAACCTGAAGAAGATGGGAGTTTCACCGGAGGTTATCTCCAAAGCTACCGGATTGGATATGGAGAAAATAGAAGAATTATAATTTTCACTATTCATTATTTAAATACAGGGATATTCGGTAAATGTTCTGTTTTATAAGATGAAGTTCAAGGCAAACTTACAGTCGGTCCTTGAACTTCATCTTTTTATGTGAGCACAACAGAACAAATTATAGACAGCTATGTTCTTAGTAGTATACATAGCGGAGAATATAAAAAGTACACCTTCTTCCCCGCCGGGAAGAAAGCATACTAACACAAACAAAACAAACATAGACTATTCTCGCGAGCAGTTTCTTTCGTGGGAGCATCCCACATTTATCTTTCGTAATTTACAAAAATAATCATTTTCTAGAAAAAAGAGAGATGCCTTCGAATACAATGAAGGCATCCCTCAAAATGAAACAGATATTGGAAAGAGATACTTTCACAAGCAACAACCTCCCATCTGCTCCTGTGGGGTTATTCTTCACGTATAAGTGAAGAAAGGGTTTATGTGGAAGCCGGAACTTTCACAAGCTCGGACTTCCTGAATTAATTCTCAATGTGGGCTCCTCTAAAGGATAGAGGAATAAGGGAAAAAGGGTATACCCACAATGAGAAGTGGGGAAATATTATTCTACGATACAGATACTTACACGGTTCTTTTCAGGAACTCCGTAAGGCTGTACGGTATCACCTTTGTAATCAGCAACGATTCTGTCCGCTGCTATTCCTCTGCTTTTCAATGCCTGTGCCACATTGTTGGCACGTTTTTCAGACAGAGCTTTATTTATTCTCGGATTGCCGGTTTCTTTATCGGCATATCCGGTTATAGAAACTTTGGTTGCAGGATTTTTTTCCATGTATTCTACCAAGGAAGTGATCTTAGCCTGCTGATCGTCTTGAATCTTTGCAGAGTTCAATGCAAAGAAAATATTTTGTTTCATTGGTTCAACCACTACTACGGGCTCCGGTTTGGGTTGTGGCTTCTCTACCACAGGTTCCGATTTGGGTTGTTCCACAACAGGTTCCGGTTCATAATATATGGGAGCTGTTTTAGTATAGCTCTTGCCGAATTTGATGTTCAGACCTACCAGAACGTTGAATTGCCAGTCGCAGTTACCAGCCTTCTTTGAATTGAATTTATCGGAAAGGATGTTCGCATTTCCTTCGATGTTGATAGCCAGGCGGTCATTGAGGCGAAGGTCGCATCCCAAGCCCATACGGCCAGCTACCAAATTCTGTTTGTCTTGCCACAGATACTGCATTTCGTAAGTTCTTGTGTCTAGCGCATTGGCTTCGTCATTATCAAAACCATGATTGAAACCGACACCGACAAAAAGATAACCATTGAATACACGATTGGGGTTAAAGCCACAGAACAAGGTACTAAGGTCCGCCATTATATCCAGATTGCCTTGCAGGTATTTATACTGATAAGCTTGTTCGGGAGTGACCCAGCCACCTTTAGCTTGCCAACCGCTGACGCCGATACGTGCCCCGAATGCGGGAGCAAACTTGTATCCTACGTTAAGCGCAGCTGCCGGAGATATCAGATCGGTGAATTTAGCTTCGCCTATCGTATGCGCGGCTCCTGCCTGTACTTGCATGAACCAATGAGGATTAAAAACGGTTTTGCCTTCCTCCTTTATTCGCTGTTCCTGAGCGAACGCCATGGTGCTGCTGACAGTAAGCATGGCTATTAGTAAATTTCTTATTTTCATAATTGTTATGTATTTAATGTCTTATCACAGAATTATTCACATTGTATCCGTCATGTCATCAGAAAGATCATAGAATAGTATCAACTATAGAAATAACAATAAAGCAGTTATGAAAAGGGTGCTCTTTTGAGCAGAGCACCCTTTTGATTGAGTATATCTAAGAATTAGTTCAAAGACATTCACATATTATTTAACAGGCTTCACTGTAATGGTCAACTGAGAAGTAGCAGTTCCCCAGCCATAAGTTACAGTAGCAGGTATGAAGATCTTATATTCAGATCCTACTGGAGAATTAATATTTATATACTTCACAGTATTACCTTCTTGAACCAAAGTGGCGTCAGCCGGCAACTTCTTATTTGGAAGGTCTGTAGAAACTTCATTTATATTCAATGTAACCTCACCAAATGGTCCGTAGAAGTTCCATAAGTGTCCAGCAACATATTGATCTGTTGTTTCTGTATAAGTAGTCCATACATAACATCCGCATCCTGCAGTTTCTCCGTCAACAGATCCGTTGAAGTTAGGATAGTCAGAGTGTTCATGTTTAACTTCTACCCAATCACCTTCATGCCATTTATACTTAGCCGGAGTATACTCGATACCTGCTACGTAAGTGTATTTAACGAGTTCACCTTCCAAGACAATATTAGTAGTAGTTTCTGTTGGTCCAACCTGGTCTACTTTAGTAGTGTAGCTATTTCCCCAACCTTTCTCGAGAAGTTGAGCCCGAATAGCAGTTTCAGCATCAGCTGGAGTCTCTGCCATAGCAGTGAAAGTCGCTCTGTCTTTTTCAACCCAATCCCAACGGATGGTACCAGGAACCCTCTCCCATTTACTATACGCATATGTTTCACTTACAGTATACATAGTCACAGGTTTAGCAGCAGTGAAGGAAACTTCCTTAGTTATCACATTCAACTTAGCTTCTTGTTCCAGTTCGTAGTGACCGTCAACATATTCGTACTTCGGAGTATACTTGAAGTCCCAATAGGATACACTTCATGTTACAGGTACCTGATAAGGAGCAGTAATTGCTTCACCTCTCCAGTCAGTCAACAATTTATTGTGTTGGAAGTTAGCGACATCGCCACCAGTCTTAGCATCATGCAAGATAACGTCACCAGGCATATTCAGATTAACAGGACGGATGAAGTTAACCACAAAACTATGCTGTGAAAGTTCGTCACCGCTCTCTAATCTATAAACATGTTTAACTACAGCCTGCAGACCACCTTCAGTGTTCAATGCTTTCTTAACAGCAGCATCGTTCTTATCCAAAGAAATTACAGTTCCGTCAATCTTAACGCCTGACAATACAATTGGAGTAGCTGTACCGTTAGATCTAGTTTCGATTACTTCATAGTATTCATCAGCAATACATGCAGAAATGCTTACCGTATGTTCTATATAAGCTGCCTCCAGATCTTGACTGAACTGACAGTTTTCAGAAACCTCATCATCGTCATTCGGAACAGTTACATTCACATCAAAGTCATCAGCTGAAGTACCGGCTAATGTCCAATAAGGTGTATTCTTAACCAGTTTTTCTGTCAAAGTCGGCAACGTCACATCAATTGAGAATTGGAATGTTACAGTAGCAGGATATTCAGAAGAAACCAGCTTGTTCTTCACTGTAATGCTTGCTACGAAAGTAGAAGCGGAATTGATCTTGCCAAGTTCACCGTGTTTGAATGACCAAACAATCTTCTTAGTTGAAACTCCGGCTGAAGTAGGACCGTCTACGATTCTAGGAGCTGACATTCCATAAGCACTACCATTCTTCGTTACAGCAGTTGTAGCAGTAGAAGCATCATACAGATTCCAGAATTCTTCGTGGCTCATACCAACTTGACCAAGACTGTTTGCAATCTTACGGTAAAGGTTTTCACGAATGTATTCTTCTGACATTTCATAAGTAGCAGCAGTTGTTGCACAGTTATAAGTCAGTTTCTTCAGAGTCATAGGCAGAGTCATATCATCGCTCTTCTCTACTCCGATTTCTACTTTTACGAAACCACGACGTACTACATTACCGTTAGCATCAACCAATTCAACTTTCAAGATCGGAGTGCGACCGATAGCTTCTCTGCTGAAATCTTCTGCCTGATACAAACCTTCGACAGCATCATTACATTTGATCCATTTCTGTTGGTTGGTAGTAGTAGATCCAGTTACGATATTATAAGCAGTGGTTGCTATGTCAAATCTATATGACAAGTTATAGTCTTCGATCGGGAATTTACGGTGAATATTAATTTCTGTTCTGTCACCGAAGCAAGTTGCAACCAAGTCTTTCAAGTTGAACACTTCGTTGTAATACATCTTGTATCGAGGTGCTTCTGCTTTACAAGCATCAAATGTTGTTGCGTAATGAGCATCAGCTCCAAATTCAGTTAAAGTAGCATCATCAGCAATACGTACATCTGATGCATCCAATATATCATCGTAGATAGATACGTATGGAGAAGTTACAACCACACCTGTTTCGTCTTTATCTACAGCCTTGTCTTTCAATGTAGCCTGCAAAGCGATCATGTTCACATCGCTCATTTCCGGCTGAGTTGAGTGAGCGTTCAGACGAAGCAGTTTGAAGTCAACTGTTCCTGCCACAGCGTTAGCAACCGGTTCACCACTGATTTCAACCCATTTACTGGCGGCAGCACGTGTGTTGATCACTGTAGCAGTGCGGTCAATGTAGCTATAGTCAGCATTAGCCAACTTGAAGCTAGCCGGATTGAAGTGGTAGCTAGCAGTTGCCAAAGCAGCCGTAGAGAATTTATAAGTAGTAGGAATGCCTGCATTTTCATTCTTGTCCATTCCACTATACTTCAAAGAACTAAATTTGATAGCTTCAACACCATCAACGATATAATCAGGAGCAAATGAGATACTTGTCAGTCGGCAAGTTACCAATGTATGCAGACCTGCCAAGTTCTGATTGATAGCTGTAATTTGACCGTTAATCTTCTTGATATCAGCCTGAATTTTTTTGATATCTCCTTTAATAGCATCCAATTCATCCTCTATGGCATCTTTCAAATCACTGATAGCTGTTGCATTTTTAGAGATCAAGTCTTCCAGACTTCCTTCGCCGCCACTGATTTTTTTCCACAGATCTGCAATTTCTTTCTGTGCATTTTTGATGTCTCCTTGTGCAGTTTTGATGTCTTCCGTATTAGTTTCGATATTGGCTTCCAATGTATTTTTTACATATTCATCCAATTGCTTCAACGTTTTAGCGAAGTCCACATCTGCCGACTGCAATGCCTCAATAGCATCCTGCGCAGTTTTAATAGCATCTGCATTTTCTTTCACAGCACCATTTTTCAGGTTACTCAAACCACTTTCAATACCATCAATACGAGCGCCGAGCAATTTTGATGCTTCCTCGAACGCTGTAATATCAAGCTTCTTGTCAATAGCAGCTTGCATTGAATTTCTCAAAGACTCAACCAACTTCGTTGCTTCTGCGATAGCGTCAGCCTTTGCCTGTGCGGCAGCAGCTTCAGCAGCCTTAGCAGTTGCTAATGCCGTAGCAGCGTCAGCCTTAGCCTGATCACCGGCAGCTTTTGCAGCATCAGCAGCAGTTTTGGCTTCAGTGGCAGCAGTTTTAGCGGCATCAGCGGCAGCCTGAGCAGCGTCAGCAGCAGCTTTCAAAGTAGCCAGCTGAGTCTGAAGGTCGCTAACGGTGCTTCCGTTTTTGTCAATTTGTTCTTGCAACCCCTTGATGTCATCATCGTAGTCTTTACAAGAAGTAAATGTACCTGCTGAAGCTGCTAATAGCGCTCCGAACAGGACGACACTTAAATACTTTTTGTTCATGATAAAAAAACTTTTAATTTATAAATTAAAAAAATAATAAAAATATAGTTTCTTGTTTTGGATTATGAATTCCCTTAAATTCCATGTTTTATTCCTTTCATTCTTCGTGTGACCTCCTTTTCTTAATTTGTTTCCACAACTTCATTTACCTTACACAATATACTCTGAAGCATATAGACTATATTAGCCTTTCCCGTTACTTACTAGGTAACGGGAAAACCTTTGTACCTGCCTCAAAAGGGTAGTCAATACTGAAAAATATCTGAATTGGTAATGAAACATCTTTACCCCTGCCATAGAAAGAAGGCAGAGGGGAGGAAATTCTTTTATCTAAATTAGAAGGGTGGAATGCTCTAATACTAAGAAAATCGCTGTTTTATCGTGTTATTTCTCTTTTTTTAGTAGTTTATCAGAAAAAATATCTTTTTTGTTTGCATGTTTTCCAAAATATCTCCATCTTTGCAACGCTATTTAGCTCCGTTACCTAGTAAGTAACAGGCTAGTTATCAAGCAGATACTCCTATCACCGAATGCTTTACATAACTGATTATTTGTGTGTTGGCTTCATCAATTTTCCTACTACGGAAAGGCTTCAGATACGTCTCCGTCACAGTGATAGAGGAATGTCCCATCGCCTCGGAGATAATCCCCGGATGAATTTCGCAATGATATGCGGTCGTCGCCCAAGTGTGGCGGGCGGTATACGAACTGAGTCTGTCGTTCAGCCCCAGCCATTCGCCCAGAAGCATGAGTTGCTGATTAAAGCTACGCAATGCCAATTGATATTCGCGATACGCTTCCTTCGTCCCCTCACCACTTTTCAACAGAGGAAACAAATAAGGAGATGTGTCGTCACGACTCATATACTTCTTCAGGATTGCCATCGCTTCCGGAGTCAAGGTTACCGACAGAGGACGGCCGGTCTTACGCCTGCGATAAGTTATCACATTATCACGCAAATCACTTTTACGCAAATAGGCAAGATCGACAAAAGGCAGACCGCGAAGCAAAAACATCAGGATAAACAATTCCTGCGAACGCCGTACACTGACAGGTGCGGCAGAAGACGAAGACACCCCGGCGAACACCTTCTTCATATCTTCATCACACAGAGCACGCTTATGATCCGCACGAGTACCTGTATAGACAGAACGAAACAGATTGGGTACATAAGAAGCCATGCGGTTATCTACCGCACGATTATATACCGCACGAAACGTGCGTAAATAAGTGGAAACCGTATTCCAGCTACATCCACGGCCACGAAGATAAATCTCAAAGGCCTTTAACCACTCTGGGGTTACTTCATCAAATGTAAAATCCCCTTTCCCATGATAAGCAATAATGGCATTGAGACTGCTACGATAAACATGAGCAGTTCCAAAGTTTCCCTCCATCTGTAGCCCCACAGCTACTTGCTTCATAAATGCTACTACTTTCAACATTTTACTTACTATTATTTAATTTCACGTTAAATATAGGAATATTTTAGCATCTCTCCAAAATACCCTTCAGACATATACTCATTCACCGGCAGAATGATCCGACCAACAAATTTCGCCATGCGTCTGAGAGTAAAACAACAAAAAAAGAAACCGGTATGTTTTTTTTCATAAAGTTTCCGCCACAAATAAATAGTTATTATAATCAACAAATATCTCTAATTACAAATTTAATAAAGCAGGTATATACATATAAATTTACAGATGTAAAAACGAAAAATAAAACTAAATTATTTTATACTACTCAATCCATTTATTTTTCATAACTTTGCAGAAAATAAACCACAAATAATAGTTTATATAAACTAAATATAATAATATGGCAAAAGTAGAAAAAGAAGTATCCAAAGATTACATCATCAAGGGATTTAAACATTTTACCCAATTAGCTACGGAATACAGCCAATCAACAAGCCTATTATAATGCAATAAACCGAAGTACTGATGCTGTAAATAGTGGTATCTTCATTGACTTCATGCTACAAGAAATATACGAAACACTAAAGAAACGGCAAGGCGATCCTATAGTAACAATGAAAGCGACAAAGGATGTCGGTATAAATGTCGGTATAAATGTCGGTATAAACGAACAAAAAGTTCTGGAACTTTTGAGAAAAAACAATCAAATTACCGCCAAAGAAATCACCGGACTTCTAGGTATCAGCCTAAGGCATAGCGAACGCCTGATCACATCATTAAAGCAAAAAGGTATGATTCAGCGAGTTGGATCAAACAAAAACGGATACTGGGAAATTATAGTAAAATAAGGCTACTTTTTATTTCCAACCTTCATCAAAGCAAGCCCTATCACAATCCAGACCATCTCACGCACGCGAGTGATCAATGCCGCATAGACTCCATAAGCTCCGGAAAGGGAAAGACCGCCTACCGCAAGGGCAAATCCTCCCTCACGGCCCCCCAACTGCATAGGCAAGAAGAACAAAAGATTGGCCAATAAAGAAGAGAAGGCTGCAATCAGGCAGCAATCTGCAAAACTGACACTCCTTGTCAGCACATTGAGGATCAGCCAGATTTCCAGACAGCTGACCACACGTGCCGTATATTCCAAAAATAAAGCGGCATAAAAAGCTCCCTTCTTCTGTTGATGAAGCAGGGCTATCTGTTTATCAATGTTCTCCAACTGTTCCCGATGGGAGTCGGCAAAACGGATGACTTTCTTTTTCAGAAAAGGAAGATGACTGCCCAGACGAACGAAAGCGACTGCCATCCCATGCTGATATCCTTTCACAAACAGCACTGCTACCAGCAGACAGAAGACGGTGACCGCGCCCAAAATGGTTTCCATCACCCACCCTACCGGATAGAGGCAAAGGTATAGCAAGACAGAACTCAGCCAAAAGCAGAAATGAGAAAAGATGTGCATCATCACGTAGAGAATCACCGAAGAAGTGGCTCTCTCCACTCCTATATACGGTTTCAGTTCCATGATGCGATACGGCTCACCGCCCATCAGTCCGACGGGAGTTACGTAATTCAGGGCAAAACCCGTAACGGTAAACTTATAAAGCCGGGCAAATGAAAACCCCGGCTTCCCTCCGCTACGTATAATGATGTACCACGATGTAGTATTAATCAGATAAACGAACAGCCACAGCAATAATACCAAAGGCAAATATACTCCTGCCCTTTTCAAGTTTGCCCAAAGTTCCTGATAATCCATATCGAAAGTGAATATCATGATCAGGACGGCGACAATGCCAAAAGCCAGGAATATATTGCGGTATTTGTTCTTCACTATTTAATATACTGATAATATCGGTCAAAGAAGTTTCTGAATCCGCGAATCTTCATCAGTCCGTATTCAAAGAGCAGCCAGCCGAGCAGTGCGCAGGAGATTCCAAGGAGTACATCTATAATATAGTGATGACAAGAGTAGATCGCTGTTCCCCAGATACCTGCCATGATAACAGAGAAAAGGGCAATCACATACCATCTACATTTGCCGATGATGGCATACACCAATGCCACAACCATATATGCCGCATGAAGGGAAGGAACGGCAGCAAAGACGTTTGCGTTTCTTCCATAAATGGAGTCGAAGATAGTCACGCCAAAAATTTCGTCGAAGCGACCGAGGCCTGCCACATTGCCCGGAGTATTCAGTATCGGTTCGAAACCGTAGTTGATAGCATACCAGGGGGGAGCAGCCGGATGGATATAATAGCCGGCAAAGCCGATTAAGTTGACAAACAAAAAGACTAATGCAAAGCGAAGATAAGTTTTTCTCTCTTTTTTAAAGTACAGGCAGAGCCCGAACAGGATAGGCACAGGGACCCAGCAAAGATAGAAGATGCCGGCGAAGACATCTGCCACCGCCCAATGATGCACGGCAAAGTATTCACAAGGAGTAACCAGCACACCATTATCCATCACTCCGAACAACGACTTTTCGAGATTATAAAGTCCGGCTACATCAATCGGATTTACTTCGTAATTGGGGCAGATACGCATCCAGTCATACGAGATCCCGAAAATGGCGAAAGGCAGTAAGGCCACTGCCAGCTTCCGGGTAGGTAGTCCGGCAAAAAATAAAACCAGATAGAGTGCCGCCATCAGCAGATGTTCGGAACGGAGCCCGATACAGGCAGCTGTCAGCAGAAGAAAAAGAGCCATGATGACAATAACGGTCAAGGTTTCTTTCTTCGACGGCATTTGAATTGTTTTTATCATTAAGGATGTTATTTTAATTAGTCATTCTTCTTTTCGTTCGCTGTCATCACCTTATAGCAATGTCTCACGCGTGCGAAAGCTGTGATATTGGCGAACACAGCAACGATTGTCAAAGGCACCATCAATATCAGCATCGGATCAAAAGCGGTAATATCCTTGAATACACCGCAGAACAAGGCTCCGAGACTTGTCAGAACCACACGCTCCGGACGTTGCATAAATCCAACCTTACACTCAATGCCCAGACCTTCGGCACGGGCACGAACATAGCTCACCATCAGCGAACCGAGCAAAGCAAAGTATGCAATGATAGCGTAAATGAAATAATCTTTGACTGACAAATAGTAACAGATACCGAAGAAAGTCATCAACTCACTGTAACGATCGAGCACAGAATCGTAGAGGGCACCGAATTTGGAACTCATGTTTCCCAGACGTGCCACACGTCCGTCCATCATATCGAACAATCCGGCAAAAAGAATCACACCTCCTGCCCATCCAAGGATGGACAAATCATTCTGTCCGCTATAAATACCGGCATAAACAAACATACCTGCCGCCACTACATTCAATATAAATCCGGTAGTAGTGATGAAGTTGGGGGTGATGCCTATTTTAATCATTCCATGTATCAAAGGATTGATAATCTTATAAATCAGTTGCTGTAAGTAATCTCTGTAATTCATATACCTAAATCTGTTTTTATCTAAATCTTCTGTTTTCTTTCAATTTCTTTTAAACAAGCTTCTTATATCTATATTCCGGTAAACAAAGAAACGCTGCATATTATAATTCCAGAACAACGCTACAATGACTGCCACCACCACTTTAGGGATGATGAAGAAGTCACCGAAATATTGGCTGAGTGTATCACGTACCCATGGAATTTTCGCTAACGATTCCGTCAGAGTGTACGTCCCCCACGTATTCAGCCAAATACTGCAAACCCACACTATTATGAATTTTACAGCAACATGCGTTTTTTTCCCTTTCGATTTAAAAGTCCATTTATAATTGATAATGCAATTGATAATTCCTCCATAGATAGCGCCCGCCAAGGTAGCATATACATAGTAGACATCAAATAGCCTTACCAGAAGGATAGTCACCAGAAAGTCTGCAATAGTCGCCATTTGAGCCGAAAGCTGCGCCCTTAAAAACATAAAGACTCCACCCTTCTGCGAGATCATCCGTGCAACTCTTTTCAGCCAATCACCCATCGTGCCACCGCTATCAAGATAAAACTATATACACCCGCCAGTACATCATCCATCATTACCCCTACTCCACCTTTAAAGCTCTCCATCTTGCGTACTCCCAATGGCTTTACGATATCAAAAATACGGAACAGAGCAAAAGCCGCTATCACGTACCAATACCACTGTCCATTGTCGGGAACTGCCAGCAACGGAATCCACACACCTACCATTTCATCGACCACCACACGTGACGGGTCTTCGCCCCAAGAAGACTCCAACTTATTGGCAGCCCAAATACCTGCAAAGGTAAAAAGAACCACCAAAGCAGCAGTCGTCCATAATAAAGCAGTGAAAGGAAGCAGGAAGTAAAGTGCAATCCAGATGATAGAAGCCAGCAATGCCCCGGCCGTACCGGGAGCAAAAGGAGAAAAACCAGAGCCAAAGCCCGTGCCTATTAAAACAGGTAGAAAGGAAGGTCTCTTCATTAATAGTTGAGAGTTGAGAGTTGAGAGTTGAAAATTGAGAGTGGAGGATGATTTGGATGTGCTCCAAAATAAAAGTTGAAAGTTAAAAGTTGTCTAATGCTGCAATTACATTGCAACCACTTTCAACTCTCAACTTTCAACTCTCCACTTATTTAATTAAGCTAAATAATCAGGTTCTTTTTCACCAACCATGTTACGCAATGTCTGTTTTACCATTCTCCATTGTGTGAACAGGTCGTGTTCCGGCTGATGTTCGAAATCGTGCATCGGGCTCTTGCAGAAGAATGACAACCAAGTCTGGATGCCACACATACCTGCACGCATAGCCAAGTCACTGAACAATACCAGGTCAAGTGCAATAGGAGCAGCGAGGATAGAGTCACGGCAAAGGAAGTTTACCTTGATTTCCATCGGATAGCCCATCCATCCGAAGATGTCGATGTTATCCCATGCTTCTTTGTTGTCCTTGCGGGGAGGATAGTAGTTGATGCGTACTTTGTGGTAAACGTCTCCATAGAGATCCGGATATTTTTCCGGTTCGAAGATGGTGTCGATTACAGACAGCTTACTAACTTCTTTTGTCTTAAAGTTGTCCGGATCATCCAGCACTTCACCGTCACGGTTACCGAGGATGTTGGTAGAGAACCAACCGTTCACACCCAGCATACGAGTCTTGAACATCGGAGCCAATACGGTTTTCATCAGTGTCTGACCGCTCTTGAAGTCTTTACCGGAGATAGGAACATTCTTCTGTTTAGAGAATTCCCACATGGCCGGAGTATCCACACACAAGTTAGGAGCACCCATCACAAACGGAGCATCTTCTGCAATAGCAGCGTATGCATAACACATACTCGGAGAGATAACATCTGTGTTGTTATCTTTCATTGCTTTCTCCAAAGCAGCGAGTGACATGTGTTCGTCTGATAACGGAATGTAGATTTCGGTACTTGCAGCCCACAGTACAACAACGCGTTCGCAGTTGTTGGCAGCCTTGAAGTCGCGGATGTCCTGACGGAGTTGTTCTACCATTTCCCAACGGGTAGCAGCCTTCTTGATATGTGTACCATTCAGACGTTTTGCCCAATTGTGATCGAAAGCTGCCGGCATCGGCTTGATAGCTTCCAGTTCATCTTTCACACCGTTCAGGTCTTTTTCTTTCAAAACCTCGGCATACATAGCAGCTTCATATGCGTTGTCCGGGAAGATATCCCATCCACCGAAAACAATGTCGTTCAAATCAGTCAAGGGCACAACGTCCTTGATGAGTTTTTCTTCGTTGTTTTCCATGCGCATTGTGGCTAACTGTGTAATAGATCCTATCGGTTTTGCCAGTCCCTTGCGAGAGGCTAGTGTACCTACTATCATTGTGGTGGCAACCGCACCACCTACTCCAACTACCAACACGCCAAGACGTCCAGTAGCGGGTTTAATTTCTTGTTTCATTTCTATTCTATTAAAATTAAACTAAAATTGATGCAAAAATAAGATTAATTAATTACTAAAGCGACCTTTGTTTGCTATATAAACATTGCAATTAGCAGGATTTAACTTTTAGAAGGTCATGTGAAGACTTATTCTCAGACCGGACTTGTCAATATCGGGCGAATCCCTATATGTGAGCCGCCAGACGTAGTCTAAACGTAATACCTTGAAAATGTTTTCAATACCCACACCCGCCTCCACGTAAGGTGTTTTTCCCATTGTACGGGTACTTGCTATCGGAAAAGCGAACAAACCCTGTGTCATATCCGGATTATTCTTATCACTCAAATGCCCATAAAGTCCACGACAGGAAACTATTTCCCTCCATTTCAGTTTTCTCAACAATGGGATACGATTGAACAGCCATCCGTTAAGGAAATAGGTGACGTCCCACGAAAAGTATTCATCATTCATAAACTCCATAGCATTCATTAACGAATAAGATTCCGGCTGAATGGTGTAGGAAAGGTTCGCATTCGGCATAATGAGCAACGGAAAGGGAACTTTATCCCATACCTTCCCTGCTTTCAGGATAATATCCGTATAGCCGAAAGCGGAAAACCAGAAACGTTTCTGTACACCCGCTTCGGTATGGTTGTAGGTGTAATCACTTCCCAGCACTCCTTTTCCGGCAATGGTATGCGACAGCGTAAACACCGGAGCATCCAGCGATACGGGGAAGCGGTTCCATTGTGTCTGAAAGAATTTCTCATTCGGGGCATAGCGCAGCTTCAACTCCGCTGCACTGGTAGAGAAGTCTTTGACCGGAGAATAAGCCTCACCGTCTTTCCGCAGAAAAGGAATCAGGTAACTCGATTCATCCGTCCGCCTGCGTGCCGTGAGCTGGAAGGAGAAGCCGGAATAAAATTCATTGGTATAGGTCATTTCCGCTTGCTGGTAATAGCCGATACGATCATCCTTCTCACGCTTCAAGGCAAGGAAGACATTGTCTTTGCTTGTGTACAGATAGTTTTGTCCGTATTGGTTAACGTCCGATTCATAACGTACTTTCAGTGAGTGGATGGGGAATTCATTGGCATATTCCTTTTTCTTTTTAAAGGAGTATTCTACTTCCGCCAGTCCTTTCAGCCTTTCGTCTTTAAAGCCATAAGCAATATAGCCTTTGCCGAACAGATGAGGGTTGAGCCATGCGGTCGTCATTCCACCGGCACGGATACGCGGTCCTTCCAGCGTATTCCCGCTGATGGTGGCATTCATGGGACCGATATAGAAAAGAGGGGCTTCTTTGGAGGTCGGGATGTATCCGGTGAAGAGAATGGACAGCACCTTTTCCGTCCAATAATAGACCGGATAGCCACGCAGTTGCGCCATCAGGCGGTCTACGGAGTTCTCCTGTTGCGAGATGGCTGCTTGCGGACGGTTCTCCGCCCAGAAGGTTTCGGGTCGGGACAGCGCTTCGGTTTCTTCGATGATACGTTCCGGTTTGGTGAAGGCTTTATCGGCTTCCTCGGTCGGAAGGAAAGAATAACGACTGTAATCCGCCACCCGACGGGCAAAGATACCATCCTGTCCTTCGGTCAGTTTGAATTCTACGGTGATACTTTCATGGTCGAGCAGACGGGTACCGTCTTCTGCCCGCTTAAACTCCTGTTCAAGCAGCATATAATCGACAAAGTTCAGATTGATCTTTTTCGGGAAGTTAAGCACGGCACGTTTGACAAAGTAGGTAGAGTCGAGCGTGACATACAAGTGCCCGTTAAAGCCGAAAGATTCGGAATTAAAGGGAGTGAAAGCAAGGTCCGCACAGGTTTCACCGCCGATCTGCAAGGTATCCATCAGATAATATTTGTAGAATCCTGTCCCGATGCGGGATAAGGGGCTGACGAACTTATTGGTGAACAGGGAGATGTTGTTCTCGTAAATGTCCACGTCTTTAAAGACTTCATTAATAGCAGCCTGCATACCTTGTTTGGAAAGGAATTCATCGACTCCTGCCTGCTTGCGTCCCTTCACCCACTGCTTTTCGGAATGAGGAGATTTGCGGTAGTAGTCCGTAGCAAGAAGTTCACGGGCAGAGACAGTCAGTATCGGTTTTCCGGTGACGGCAGAGGTGTCTACATATTCTGTCAGGAAATCGAATTTGCGGTATAGCCATTTCTTCTGTTTCTCTTCGTCGAAGTTGTTCAGCGCAAAGGTAGTCTTCTCATAACGGTCGCGCTGCCAGAATTCTTTCTCATTAGGAGAATGGTCGTCACGATGTTCTATCATCCGACGGACAAACTCCACAGCGGGATTGTCTTTCTTACGGTAATGCTCGCGTTTAGGCTTCACCAATACTTCGTTGAGCGCGTATGTAGCGGGAGAAAGTGCTACTTTATACGAAAGATTACGTGCCGGATGGATCAGCCGGCTATATTCATTATAACCTACGGTTGAGATCACAAGCACTCCTTCGGAGCGATGAGTTTTGAAATAAAAGCGTCCGTCACTTCCGGTAGTCGTTCCTTCGGTCGTGTTTTTCAGACGTACAGATACATAAGATAAGGGTTCTCTGGTCAGAGAATCAGTCACCACACCCTGCACTATGTATTGGGCACTTAGCGGAATACTGATAGCCAATAAAAGAAAGAGCGCTACTGCACCTTTAATTATTAATCTCATATCTTATACCTTAACATCCTATTGAATTGAGCGGGGCAAAGGTAGGAGGGATTTCAGAACAAAAAAAGGTCTATATAGCGGAAGAACTGTTCTCGTTTGACATTTGATCAGGGAAAAAGAATACGGAATCTGGTCAATCCGTCGGCATAAGTCCGCAGAGAGAAGGTACAGCCGTGACGCATCAGAACCTCCCGGATAAAGATCAGTCCGATTCCCTGACCATTGGGCTTGGTGGAGAAGAACGGGCTGAACAGCTTCGCTTCCACCTCTTTGCTGATTCCCTTGCCGTTGTCCACCACTTCGACAATGGCAGGAGAAAGGGTGCGGACAATAATCTCTCCATCCTTCTCGATGCTTTCCGCAGCATTCTTGATGATGTTTACCAGTACCTGTTCGAAGAGGGAGGCATCCATTTTTACCTCTTTCAACGTTTCGTCTATCTCCAGACGAAGTTTTATGTTCCGGTCGGCACACATACCTTCCATAAAACGCTTGCAGGTAAATGCGAGGTCATTCAGGTCGACAGGCGTGAGCGTCGGTTCGGGAATCTTCACTACATCGGCAAAACGGGTGATGAAACGGCTCATAGAGAAACAGCGTTCGATACATACACGCATGACATCGCAAATATCATCCATGCCTTCTTCGGCAGAAAGCGCCTGCTCTACTGTATCCAGTGTGGAGGTTATTCCGGCAGTAGTGTTGTTCACTTCGTGGGCAATCATGCGGATCACCTTCTCGTAGGCTTTCTTCTCTGCCTTCATCACTTCGTCCGTCAGACTTTCTATCAGGAAGAAGGGGTGCTGAAATCCACGGTCAATAAAAGAGGAATGCGTACATCTATAAATATTCGAATCATTCAGACGGACGGTAGCCGTTTCTCCCTTCGGCACGTTTGCCAACTCGGCGGCAAGCGGAGAATCTATCTCGTTCATCTTTTTGCCCAAGACATCTTCCTGACGGACACCCAGCATTTTCTGCGCCATCGGGTTCAGCTCGGAAAGGTCCTCGTCCAATGTGGTGAGGATGACTCCCATCGGAGAGGCTTTAATCAGCAGGTCAAGGAAGTTATTCTGTTCGCGAAGACGGAGACGTTCATTCTTTAGTTGCTCCATCATCCGGTTGAAGACGTTCACAATACGGTCGGCTTCATATTGCCCCACGGGACTTAACCGGCTGCTGAAATCCTGTTCGCGCAACAGTTCCATACCGCTTCCGATAGAGTTCAGCGGTTTCACAATTTTACGATAGAAAAACGGGAGATAACACAGGATAAAAAGGACCAACCCCTCTCCTATATAGAAATAGATCAGGTTCAACCGGCTTGAAAGGAAAAGCAATCCACCCCCCAAGACCAGAAGCAGGAAAACGAGTATACCAAAAAATCCTTTTATACGCATAATAATAGTAAGGTCTATCTGCTAAACACTGATTCCAAACTTCTCCAGACGACGGTAAAGGGCGGCACGACTGATGCCAAGCGCTGTAGCTACCTGACTCAGATTTCCCTTATGACGCTCCAAAGCCTGCAAAATCGTCTGCCGTTCTATTTCATCCAGAGTCATACCAGCAAAGGATGCGCCTTCGGCGACTTTCTGATCTTCGTGACGGATATACTGAGCATCAAAGTCGGCGGCATCAAGCGTCGGCTTTCCATTGACCAGAATCGTACGTTCTACCAGATTCTTCAATTCACGAATATTTCCCGGATAAGGTAAGCGACTCAGAAACTGCAAGGCATCCGCCGAAAATTCGGTGCGAGGAAAACCGTTGGCCTCTGCCTGACGATCGGCAAAGTGACGTGCCAGCAAGGGAATATCCTCCCGACGCTCACGCAAAGCCGGCAGTCTGACGGTAATCAGATTAATACGATAAAACAAATCTTCGCGGAAAGTACGTTCGCCCACCATCTTACGCAAATCGGCATTGGTAGCAGAGACGACACGAATATCCGTCTTACGGGGACGGCTGTCTCCCAATACTTCAAACGTCTGATCTTGTAACACCCGCAAGAGCTTCACTTGACAGGAAGGATCGAGATCACCGATCTCGTCCAGAAAGATGGTTCCTTTATTCGCCATCTCAAAGCGTCCGATACGGTCGGAGGAAGCATCCGTAAAAGCTCCTTTCTTATGGCCGAACATTTCACTTTCGAACAGACTTTGGGAGATTCCTCCCAAGTTCACCTTGACAAAAGGCTGTTTGGCACGCTGGCTGTTGATGTGTATCGCTTCGGCTATCAGTTCCTTGCCCGTCCCACTTTCTCCGGTGATCAGTACGGAAGCATTCGTCTTTGCTATACGGGCAATGGTGTTCAGTACTTCCGTCAGTCCCTGACTACGGCCGATGATATGACGACGGTCGAAAGCGTCATTCTGTTCCTGCGTTGTCTCTTTGGGAGAGCCTGCCAGTTCCAAAGCCGTCTCGATACGTTGCAACAATGCCGCATTATTCCAAGGTTTGGTGATAAAATCGAAGGCTCCTGCCTGCATACCTTGCACGGCAAGCTGTATGCTTCCCCAGGCGGTCATCAGTATCACCGGAGTTTCCGGACGGAATATTTTCACTTGCCTGAGCAAAGTCAGCCCTTCTTCACCTGTAGTAGAAAGGGTGAAGTTCATATCCATTAAGATTAAATCCGGTGCTACGGAACGCACCACCTCCATAGCTTCCCGGGGACCGGAAACCGTTTGTGCTTCATATCCAGCCCGCTTCAACATAAAACTGAGTGAAGAGCGTACCGCACTGTCGTCGTCTATTATTAAAATCATAGTTTAAATTACTTGTGACAAAGATATTGTAAATACTCAATACAAGCAACAAATAGCCCGATTAATCCCTATTGTCGCACTATTTCATCAAAATCTGCTTCCAACTCCGTGTTAGCCTGGAAATCCCAGAGAGTCAGACTACGGATCTGATAAAAGTAATACCAGTAATAATAAAGTTCGGAGATGTGTTTCCGGCGTGCCTCGTCTTTGGCGTTCTGGGCATCATTCAAATCCAGTGTATTGATTTTACCAATCAGGAAGGTTTCAATACTGGTTTTGTAACGTTGCTGAGCTATGCCATCCGCCTCTTTGGCTATCTCCAATTGCTGTGCCTGATTATTGAAATGCTCTACCAGCAAGAATATGTCCTGGTTGAAGTTGATCTGTTCCTGCCGTATCTTCGAAAGTACTACATCCCGATTGCTTTTCGCTACCCGTACCTTTCCGCGTCTCTTTCCCCAGTCCAGAATCGGAATCTGAACGCCTACCTGCACAATCTGATTATCCTGCAAGTTCCTGTAGACACTGGAAAGTTCACGACTCTCTCCCGTATATCCTACACTGGCAAACAAATTAATGCTACGCAGATTACCACGTGCCGTAGCTACCGCATAATCGGCCTCCAACTGACGGCGACGAATATTCTGGGCAAAAGAATTACGTTCCAGCGCTTTATTCAAAACCATATTATATTCCATTTTACCACAATCTACCGACTCGGGAACAACAGGACGGAGGATTTCATCCTCTCCCACTCCCAGAAAGGCACGAAGCTGGAACATCTTAGCATTCAGATCACTTTCGGCTTCAGTCAACGCAGCCTTTGCATTCAATGCCGAAAGTTTTAACTGGAGAAGTTCATTTTCCGAAATCTGTCCCATCTTGCGTTTAGCTATAGCCACTTCGTAAAGCTGATTGGCATTCGTCAAGTTCTGACGGGCGGTTCCAAGAGTCTCCTTCGCCAACAGCAGATCAAAATAATAGGTAATAGCCCGCATCGTCACTTCTTCGGTAGCTGTGATAAATTCCGCTTTCGCTTCGGCATATCGCACAGGTTCTATACGCCTGTTCCACTTCACATTATTCACACCAAGAATAGGTTGGGTCAGTTTTAAAGTAACAGGAACGGACATCAGATGGCGATCACCGCTATTACCCAGTTGCTTTAGGTAGTCGAGGGAAGAGGTTAGTGAAAGTTGTCCACCGGTAAGCCAGATATTCTGGTCGATGGAAAGTTCACCGGAAAGACCTAAGGCGCTGTTGCGGACAAAGCTGTAAGAACCGTCCGGATTCTGATAGGAGCCGTAAGATTTATTGTAATTAGGCAGTGTTCCTTTCAGATTGATTTCCGGAAGAAGATCGGCACGGAATGTGCGATATTCCCAATAAGATGTTTTCAACTCATTCAAGGCAACGGCAGCGTCAACAGACTGCATACGCGCCATAGCGATAGCTTCGTTCAAGGTGATTTCCCTCTCTTTCTGTGCCGACACTGCCAAAGGCAGACAGATTGCAGCCAGAACAAACAATATACTTTTCTTTTTCATTGTACACGGTATTTTCCAGTCAGATAGAATCAAACCATGTGCCAAAAGAATAATACATTTACTATCAATCGGTTAGAGAAATGTATCAGTGTTCATTTTCGGACACTATGCACAGAAATGAACGTTCAGTCTTATTCGCAGAAATTCGGGATACGTACAGTAAAGCGAGTTCCCCTGCCTACTTCGGAAGTCACAAAGATCGTTCCTCTCAGACGTTCGACAATCGTCTGGCAGATACTCAATCCAAGACCGGCTCCCTGTGTAAAGTTGTCCACCTTATAGAATCGTTCGAAGATATGACGGATACCTTCTTCGGAAATGCCGACTCCCGTATCTTCCACAAAGATTCGGGTATATTCGGGATCTTCATCTTCCTCATATCCGAAAGTAATGGAACCGTAAGTCGTAAACTTGGCAGCATTATTGATCAGATTATTGACGACTTGTTGGAGACGGACATTATCTGTCACCAGGTATTTTTTCTCATTATCGGGCATACGAAGCAACAGTTCCACTCTCGGAGGCATATTCAGTTGTTGAGAATCATGTACTGTCTTCAGCAGCAGAGGCAAATTATGATTGGCAAACATAAATTCCATTGTTCCTGACTCGATACGCGACAGATCGAGAATATCATTAATCAATGCAAGTAACAATCCGCAATTCTTATTGATCGTTGCTATAAATTGCCCTATTTCCTCTTCTGTAAAGCCGCTTGTATCGCTCAACAAGTCGGAGAAACCGACAATAGCATTCAGTGGTGTACGGATCTCATGACTCATATTGGCAAGGAAAGCAGATTTCAGTTTGTCAGCCTGAAGTGCCTTATCACGCGCCTCCCTCATTTCCTGTTCTGCTGTCTTATAACGTTGGATACTTTGGCATACACCTAATATATTATATAGCGAATCTCTCGTCAAACCGGAAATAACAGAGGAACGGTATTCCCACCATTCATATTCTCCATTGGCATTGCGCTGACGGAAATTCAAACGGGTATTGGTTTCTTTTCCCGCCAATGTTTTATCAAAGAGAATACGCATTTCCTTCAAATCCTCCGGATAAACCATACGATCCATTTCGTCGCGGGTGATGGAAGTAATCGACTCATCATAACCAAAACGAACAAGAAAACCTTGCGGAAAGATGAAACTATTACTCTCCACATCAAACTGCCAAGGGTAAATAGAACTTTCCTCCACGGCCATGTCAAAGAAACGTTTCTGCATTTCTTCATCCGATACGTTGCGTGCCGAAAGTGCCATACCGGTAATCTGCCCGCCTGAATGAATCGGAACAACTTCCCCGGAAACCGGGAAATAATGTTCGCTATGTACTTCTTTCATAAAAGCCCCATCGGGAATAATGACACTCTGCCCAGTCTCTCCCACCTTCTTCAATATCTTGTAAAGGATATCCTGACCGTTATAGTATATTTTGAAAATACTGCCCGCCATCATTCCTTCATAATTCCGTCCGCCCGATTCTGAGGGTAAATGAAGGATCTTCAGCAGAGAACGGTTGGTAAAGTGAATATGAAGATCAGTATCATATGTGATCACACCGTCGCGTATGGAATGGAAGATATTATCAAACTCATTCCGCTGTTCCACCAGTTTATTCTGCACCAACAAGCGGGTCTGGGCATGTATCCGTCGCTTAGCTTCACGACGGTTGACACGAATGAGCCACACGATAGAGACGATCAACAATGCCAGGATAGATGGATAAAGAAGAATAAATAATAATTTATATCTTTCCCAATACGGCTGATTAACAACACTGCCACTGGAGGAAACCTTATCCGGGTCTATATGAAAGAAGTCCAGCTGTTTATAATCGTAAATAAATCCCTGTTCCGTCTCCGTCACACCCAGTTTCAAGGGAGATTCCCCCTTCAACACTCGCGATGCCTTCTTTGCAGCAGACATCGCAGAGGTATAGGCGTCTGCGTCATATGCCGCAAATACACCGTTCATCAGCCCCACATTCTGACTGGAGAAGACCGGTGCTTTGGAGTTCTTGCCTACAAACGAAAGGAACGGTGACCATTTGGGAGCAACCACAACCCGAGCATAACTATTGCGGGGATAACAGATAGCCGCAATAATATGATTGGTTGATTCATGCTGGGTATTGTAGAGTTTCATCTTGTAATCCGGATTCTCTTCCTGAAAAAGCTGCCATTCTTGTTTGAAGTCCTCACGTCCCTTATTACTCAGAAAACTGTTGTCAATTACACATATCACTTCTTTCCGTTGGGGAAATACCTTTTGTGCCTGCTTTAAGATCACATAAAAATCGGGATTAGCGGTGAATCCGCATACATTGGGAAGACTCGCTATAAGTTCTTTATCGGGATATTTGATTCCGAAAAACACAACCGGAACTTGGTAAGGCAACGAATCGCCGGAAGAGAAAAGAGTGTAAAAAGCCTCATCGCTGGCTGTGATAATCATATCCGTCTTTCTGTCACGGGCACGCTGACAAAAACGCTGCATAATCACTTTCTCCGAACTGAATGACCAAAAATCGGCATCCAAATATTCAGTAGTAATATTTACTGTCAGTCCATTCTCCTTGAACCCCTTTGCCACCCCCTCATTCAAGTCGTTGTGCCAGGGAGTTTGTGAGGTATACGATTGGATAAAAAGTATATTGTATGTATGTTCTGCTGCTGCCGCCCGGGCAAAAACAACGAAGAACAAAACTACAAACAAACAGTAATATTGTCGGTTCATAAGCAAAAAAACAGCATTGTTTTCAACATTTTGCCTACAAAGATAAGTTATTATATTGAAAACAATGCAAATAGCTTCAGTTTTTTATTCCTCGCGTAAGGCTTCTGCCGGCTGTATACGGATCGCCTGCCGGGCGGGGAACCAAATGCCTATGAGTATCATCAAAGCCATCAAAAGACTTGTCACACAAAAAGTGATAAGAAAACGAATGATACTCCACTCTATACCACCTTCCGTCAGTTCCAGATAACCTATATTATAACAAATAATTGCAGCAGGCAAAGCAGCCAGTGCCAGTAGCAACAAGCCTTCTTTATTAAGACGATGCCAGAGTCCCATGCGGGTGGAACCGACTGCGACACGAAGTCCGAGTTCTCCACGACGATGCTGGGTACGAAACCAGAATGTACCGACTATTCCCAACAGGATATTCACCAACAAAAAGCCCATCATCCAAAACCGCGTCTGCATCTGATTGACATTGGTACGATTATAATCCTCACGTATCATCTCGTAATCGTGTACCTTCAGTATAAAAAGATTTCCCACACTGAACTGGGTATCCGACTGTTCCATCAGACGCTCCGGAAAGCCGGGAGCCGTATTCGGCTTTACACGCAGGCAAACTTCCGTATTGAGCGGATACAGGTCATCATTAATCTCGGCCAATTGTGCTTCCGTAAGAGGAATAGCCATATAGCGATCGCTGTAATTTGGCCAAAAATCATTGTAACGTACCTTAGTCGATACGGCAGCTATTTTATAAACGTCTGTAGAATCATCCACATTCACGACTTCTTTTCCCAACAACGTACGGTCACCCTTATAACCGTCAGGCCATATATTCTCGCTGAGAACCGCATTTCCGTTTTTTATAGCCTGCATTAAAGGCTGATATCCCTGTCCATCCGCACTTTGATAACGGAACACCTGAAAAAACTCCGGTGTTACCGGACGTCTCAACGGACTGCGCACCAGCGTATCAAGGCGAAAACGGATGCCGGAATTACTTCCTATATACGGACGTGCATTCACTGATATCGAGACAGCCTCTACTTCCGGCAAGCGACGGAGTCGGTTAGTCAGTTCAACAATGTCCTGTCCCGTCGTCGTTTCCTTCTGCCCTCTCGGAATATAAGAATCACTCTTATTGTTTTTCAGACTGAGTTCCAGATAGTAAGTATTGGTGATGTCATATCCCAGCGGTTCGTAATAAGTACGCGCTGTTGCATACGTCCAATCGACAATATACCACAACACCACGAAAACAATCAGCAATTCTGCCCACAGCCACCCGTTCGAGCGACGTTCGTTCCATATTTGTTTTAACAGTTGCATCTTCTTAAAAATTAGTTTGTTGAATGTTTCGGTTATCTCTCATTGATGGCATCCACAATATTTGTCCGTGTCACTCTCCATGCCGGAATAGCAGCACTCAATAAATTAAGTGCAAAGCAGGCAAAAAATGCGAGCAAGAACACAACCGGGTCAAACAGCAGATCCATACACATGGTCCGCAAATCCGTCACACCATTACCCATAAAGTCAATGGAAAACAGCATACTTCCCAAAAAGAAAGTTGCGCCATAACTCAGAATTAATCCGAGCACTCCACCCAACAGTGAATAAAGCATATTCTCAGAAAGTACCTGTATCATCAGTTCGCGTCTGGGCGCACCGAAAGCTTTTCGAACACCAATTTCAGAAAGGCGTTTGCGCATACGCGACAATGTCAGTCCGGAAAGGTTGACAGCAGGTACGATCAACAGAATGATTAACGTTATTATATACTGACGGACAGCCTGCTTCACAGCCGGAGGATTATTGGCAGAATATCGTTGCGCCGCCACAAAATAAGTATCCGGCTGGTCACGATAGAGCAATTCATAATCCGGATAACCTTCCATATATCTGTCTCTGAGACGTTCAGCTTCCATACGGATTGCCGGAAAGTCATCCTGAGATTTAGCCAGAATGTAGACACTCACCATTCCCATAATTCCATATTCACCCCAACTGGCGGTAAATGCATCTGTTGAACTTAAAGGAATCCAAATCTGGGCATAAGCATACCGCGCCAGTTTGGAAACGGGACGTACAACTCCACAAATCATATAAGCGGAGTGATTTAAAAGGAATGTTTTTCCGACTACATCCGACGTTCCGAACAATTGCCGGGCTATATCCTCAGATATTACTGCTTTTGTTGCACCGGCATCAAAAGTTGCCTTATCAAACGGATATCCCGAAAGGAAATCGAACTTAAATACTTTCCAGAAATCATCATCCACCTGCAATACGCTGCAACTAACCTTTTCTCCCGCTGGCTTGGCAGCCAGCATCGTTTCAGAGAAACTACTGGTAATAGATACAGTTTCGGGCGTAGTCATTTCTTTAAAACAGGCTTTCGCTGTCTTATAAGAAACAGGTCCGTTACTCTGCCAGTTTTCGTTTGCCTTATACTGAAACCCCGCATACCTGAAAATCAACATACGGTCACGATAGCTTTCCGGAGCAAAGGGTGCAATAGTAGCACGCAATGTGATCACAATCACCATAATCATAGCAATAGCTAATGCCGTACCTATGATAGAGATAGAAGAAAGTAACTTATTCTCCTTCAACAGGTGAAGTGCTTGTTTGAAATAGAGTTTTATCATTGTAATCTCATTATCTTCTCATTCATTTTCATACTTATCAGAATCCCCAGCCTTTCGTGCTCACATCCGGACATTTCAGGCCTTTATGATTGATTCTGCCTACTCCGTCACGCTTCAGGGAAGCTCTGTCCGCCTTGCCGGACAATGTGATATTTCCGACTCCATCCACTTTGGCTTTCACAGTGTTGCAATTTACATTGACGTTCATATTCCCTACCCCGTCTACCATTAATTCCAACTCATCACAATGGAGCTTTTTCACCTCACAGTTTCCCACTCCATCGAGTTTGAAAGTTATATTTTTCAGTTTCAGGGTTTCTTTGGCATTGAAGTTGCCGACACCATCGATCTTTACACTCTTCAAATCAGGGGCTGTGATATAGAACGTCAGGTTCTTGACGTTTTTTACATTCTTCTGCTTATATTCGATAACCAATGTTTCTCCTTTTACCGTTACTTTTGTTTTATCGACATATTCAAAAGGACCTTCCATCCGACAGGAATAAGTATCGGACTGAGTGAAAATAATGTTGCCTACCGACCGCAGATTGATAGCGGAAAATTCACCTATTTTACAATCTTCACTCACATTTTGTGCCCAAAGTGGGCAAAGGGCTACACTTAATAATACCGCAACAGCGGTTATAAAAATATTCTTTGTCATGATTAGCTTTTTTAGAGTTTAAACGGGGATTACTGTACCTGACGGCCATCGAAGAAACGGATAGTTCTTGAAGTCTGTTTCGCCTGTTCTTCATTATGCGTCACCATAACGATAGTTCGGCCGTCTTCCTTATTCAGCCGATGGAGAAGTTCCATGACTTCGGCACCCATCTTAGAATCCAGGTTACCGGTAGGTTCATCGGCCAGAATTATCTCCGGATGACCGATAATTGCACGTGCTATGGCCACACGCTGACACTGACCACCGGAAAGCTGTGTCGGGAAGTGATTCATACGATGACTCAATCCGACTTTTTCCAGTACTTCCTTTGCCAAACGCTTGCGTTCACCGCTGCTGATACGACGATAGAGTAACGGTAACTCAACGTTATCCATCACATTAAGTGAATTAATCAGATGGAAAGACTGGAATACAAAGCCCAGTGTTTTGTTACGGAAAGCCGCCAGTTGTTTATCTTTCATTCCCTCAGTGTGCGTACCGTTAATTTCAACAGTTCCTGTTGTGGGTGCATCAAGCAGTCCCATAATATTCAACAAAGTAGATTTGCCACATCCGGACGGCCCCATAATGCTTAGAAATTCTCCGCGGTCTACGGTCAGATTCACGTTTTCCAGTGCTACCGTTTCAATCTCGTCCGTACGGTAAATCTTAGAGAGAGAAGTCAATGTTATCATAACTATAAGTATTTAATTTAGATCGTTTTCATCTCATTTTCAGCTTATTCTTGTTCTTATAAGAACTCATGTCACTGACTACCACTACATCTCCCGGTTGTAAGCCACTCACCACTTCCACATATTCAAAGTTGGAATCGCCCAGCTGTACTTTACGTTTCACCAGTTCGTCATCAGATGTCCGGACAAAAAGTTCATACTCACCACGTCCCACATAGAAAGAAGCGTTTGCCATCCGCATCACATCTTCCTTCACGGCATTCATCACATAAACATCCGTTTTCAGTCCCGAACGTAAACGGTGGTTATTATCGTCTTTCAACTGCACTGTAAAAGAAATGACTCCGTTTTTAGACAGGGGTGTCACACTGCTGACCGTTCCTTCCAGTTTGTCATTACCTATCTTCACAACCGCTTTCCCTCCGGCAGCTACCCGGTCACCGTAGGTATCGGCTATTTCACCTTCTACTTTAAAATGGCTTAAGTCTGAGATGATGGCCACCTGTCCGCCTTGCGAAATCTGAGCACCGATCTGATTATTAATATAGGTAAGAATCGCTTTACGCGGAGACCGAATCTGGGCATCGTCCAGTGTACGCTTCATTTCGGCAAGACTTTTACGGAAGATATTGAAATCCAGTTCCTGCACTTTCAGTTCGGCAGCCGCTACTTCTTTTTCGTTCTTATATTGTTGTTGGAGCTGTTCGTATTCCAGTTGTGCTACGTTATAGCTCAATTCTGCCTGACGCACTTTATCTGTTGTCCCCGCTCCCAGACTGTCCAGATAGTGTTCGTTCCGAAGTTCCACTTTCATGCGGCTCAATTTCATGGCAGAGACCTTAATCTGCATCGCCATATCGGAAAGTTTCGTCTGATTATTGACGCGAAGCTGATCCAGCTTATAGCGACGCATCTGTTCTTCGTCAAGCAGTTTTTTATATTCTGTTTCCGTGCTCTGAAGGTCGAGTTTCAGAATCGGAGTACCGATTTCCACACTGTCTCCACCTTTTCTATATACTTCAACGATACGACTGTTAATGGGAGAATTGATGATTTCTTCAAATGCAGGGACTACCTTACCGGAGGCGCTGACACTAACTTCAATCATTCCCTTATCAACTGTAGAAAGTACCAGATCCTTTTTTTCCACTCCTGTCCGCATGACAGATATAAGTATGCCGATAACAACTATACCGGCCACTCCTATCGATGAATAACGGATGATCTTTTTATTGCGTTCTTTGTTACGCACTTCTTTGGGTATTTCTCTGTCCATATCTAAGTATTTACAATTTCACTTTCAGTTGTTTTACCTTTTATTATACCAAATCTATGCCAAAAGCATAATCAACTGATTAACAGAGAATAATAAAAAAGAGAAGGTGTCCGATATCGGACACCTTGTACGAATTTACCGTTCAAAAAACATGGTGTCACTATACTGTTGTTATAGTGTCACTATCTCCTTGTAATAGTGTCACTATACCGACCGGATAGTGACACCATCGCAAAACGGTGCTATACTATTTCTTTTGAGTTTGGTTGCGGTTCTTGTTTGGCTGGTTGTGGCTCCTGTATGAGGTCTTTCCCCCAATGGGTCGTTGCCTCAATTGCTTCCCGGTCACGGATCTCTTTCGCCTTGCGGGCATAGACAATCATTCTCATGGACTGATCATAGGTGAAGTAATTCCATACCCAGTTCAACAACACCACTACTTTATTGCGTACTCCCAGAATAGAGCGCAGATGCACTACCAGCCACATTACCCAAGCAAACCATCCCTGCATCTTCACCTTACTGAATTCCGCCACGGCACGATTACGCCCGACAGTCGCCATCGACCCCAAGTTACGATAATGAAAAGGCTTCATCTCTTTTCCTTTTTCCAGGCGAATCAGATTCTTTGCCAGCAATTCCCCTTGCTGAATGGCAACTTGTGCCAGTTGAGGATGTCCGTTCGGATAATCTTCGTCACCGGAAAGAATACATAAGTCACCAATGGCAAATACATTATTCGTTCCTTCTACCCGATTGAAGGCATCTACTTTGATACGGCCTCCACGACCGATTACGGACGTATTCATATTCCCGAAAGAAACTCCGGTCACTCCACTTACCCAAATAAAAGTACGGGTAGCAATCTCACTGCCGTCTTCAAGTGTCACTTTATGGTCACGGTAATCCGTGACACGCTTATTTAAAAGAATGTTGACTCCCATTTCACGGAGGAACTGTTCTGCATGACTAGATGAGTCTTCGGACATTCCGGCAAGTAGCCGCGGACCCGCTTCTATCAGATAAATATGCATCAGACTGCTGGGCATGTCGGGATAATCATTCGGCAATACAAATTTCTTCATTTCCGAAAGTACTCCCGCCACTTCCACTCCCGTGGCACCACCACCTACGACAACAATATTCAGCAACTCCTGCTGTTCTTGTTTGTTGGAGCAGGTCACAGCACGCTCCAAGTTGGCGAGAAGCGCATTTCTGAGCCCCATAGCTTCGGACACGTTTTTCATTGGCATGGCCTCCTCTTCGATATGTTTATTACCGAAGAAATTGGTCGTCGTACCTGCAGCAAGAACCAGATAGTCGTATTCCGCCTTCCCTATGGAAGTCTGTATCATGTTCTTTTCGGGGAAAACAGCACGTACTTCCGCCATACGGAAATAAAAATCTTTCCGATGCTGGAATATCTTGCGGAAAGGGAAGGAAATGGAAGTCGGTTCCATACCTGCCGAGGCCACCTGATAAATTAACGGAGGGAACTGATGATAGTTGTTCTTATCTATCAACACAACTTGAAAGCCTGATTTTTTCAGCTTATTAGCCAACTTCAAGCCACCGAAACCACCGCCAACAATGACGACCCGTTTCTTACTGTCCTTTGCAATATTTAGACTCATATATTAATCATGTTTTATCATACATAATAACACATGAGTATGGCATAAAGTTTTCTAACGCAGACGCAAACGATCTCCTACCTCCGGAATATATTCTCCGTCCTTACGATTCATCTTGTACAGATTCTTGAGACGGATACCATATTTCTGCGAGATGGCATGCATAGAATCGCCGTCTTTCACAATATATACAGTATGAGGCTTGGATGCTTTCTTCTTTTTGCTCTTCAGATAGATGATATCTCCGGCTACTAAAGTATAATCACGCTGCAAGTCGTTATACTTCACCAACTTCTTCCAGCTGATATCAAATTCCTTACCTAAATCCTTGAAAGTATCCCCGCTGCGGGCCACGATATAGGCGATATCATTGGCGATATACACCGGATGCGGACTCAGCAGCCACGGGTTCTTTCGCAACTTGCGTTCCGAGTAGACACCTTTGCTGTCATATTTATACAGGTCGTAATCTTCGATAATCGTAATCAGTCGATTGGCATAGGAAGGATCTGTGGCGTATCCTGCCTTTTTCAATCCGCGTGCCCATCCTTTGTAATCGGTGATATCGAGTTTGAAAAGGAAGGCATAACGGGCACCTCTTTTCAGAAAGTCGGAATGATCTTCGTACGATTCGCGGGGATGCTTGTAGGCACGGAAACATTCATTGCGGGCATCGTCGTCATGACGTACCGAACGTCCGCGCCAACTGCCGCCACACTTAATACCGAAGTGATTATTACTCTTGCGTGCCAACTGGCTGTTTCCGGCTCCGCTTTCAAGCAATCCCTGTGCCAAAGTGATGCTTGCGGGAATTTTGTGAAGCTTCATCTGCTCCACGGCCAAGTCACTATACTTATTTATATATTCTACATAACGTGCATTCCGTCTTTGTGCCTGTACTCCTACAGCAAAGAAGATAATGGCAGTTAGAAAGACTAGTCTATACAATTTGTTCTCCATTTTAACTTATATGTGGATTATCGGACACAAAAATCTGAAAAATAATTGGGATTATCAATCTCTTTTCTAACTTTGTAACATTAATAATGTAGAACTAACCTATTTACCGATATGAAGGACCTCACAATTACCGCTATAATCAAAGTATATCAATACGATGAACTGAACGAAGCTGACCGGTCATTAATGAAAACAGCCATGGAAGCAACCGCCCGCAGCTACGCTCCTTATTCGCATTTCTCAGTAGGCGCCGCCGCACTGCTGAACAACGGAACCATTGTGACGGGAACCAATCAGGAGAACGCAGCTTACCCGTCGGGACTTTGTGCGGAACGTACTACCCTGTTCTATGCCAACTCGCAGTATCCCGACCAACCGGTAAATACCCTCGCTATCGCAGCAAGAACCAAAAAGGACTTTATAGAAACTCCTATTCCTCCTTGTGGCGCCTGCCGCCAAGTGATTCTGGAAACGGAAAAACGTTACGGCCAGCCTATCCGTATTCTGCTATACGGCAGAGAATGTATCTACGAAGTAAAAAGTATCGGCGATTTACTACCGCTGTCATTTGACGCATCAGCCATGGAGGAATAAATTATGTTACAACAGTATCACACCAAACTAAAAGGAACACTCGCTCTCACAGATTCTTATCTGACAGAGAAAGCTTTGCAAAAAGAAAAAGGACTCTATAAGTTTATATGGGTCCGCCAAGGAAGCATTACAGTAGAAATCGACCATCAAGAGATGGTACTTTCAAAAGACGACGTTATCTCACTGACTCATCTGCAGCATCTTGAATTTAAGTCCATAGATGGTGAATATATGACTTTGCTGTTCAACAGCAACTTCTATTGTATCTATGGAAACGACCACGAAGTGTCGTGCAGCGGCTTCCTTTTCAACGGTTCGTCCCACCTTGTCCGCTTCACACTGAACGAAGCAGAGCGCCGGCAACTGGACCAGATTACCGAAGCCATGGAAAACGAGTTCACCGTTTCCGACAGCCTGCAGGAAGAAATGCTGCGTATCCTGCTGAAGCGTTTCATCATCCAATGCACCCGAATCGCCCGTCAGCGACTGGATATCACGCGCGAAAAGGAATCCGGCTTCGAGATTGTCCGCCAGTATTACAATCTGGTAGACGAGCATTACCGGACCAAAAAACAGGTACAGGACTATGCCGATATGCTTCACAAGTCACCGAAGACACTTTCGAACATTTTCTCAACATGTAAGCTGCCTTCTCCGCTAAGGGTCATCCACGAACGGGTGGAAGCGGAAGCCAAACGCCTCCTGCTCTACAGCAATAAGAGCGCGAAAGAAATTGCCGATATTCTGGGATTTGAAGACCAGGCTTCTTTCAGCCGTTTTTTCAAAAACATGACAGGACAGAGTGCCGTACAGTTCAGAAATACGGAAGTTGGGAAGAATTGATAAGTGAAGCGGAAGTATTGCCATTTCGGAGGTATGCAGAAAGCACGACCTTTGCGGTATAAAGTTAAACCCATAAAAAGACCGCAAAATGAAAGAGAAATTTATTGCTTTGCTTACCTTCACTTCCAGCTTGAAGAATTTCGGAATTAAGTTTATCCGTGTAGCTATCTTAGTCGTATTCGTATGGATCGGTGGACTGAAATATTTCCACTACGAAGCCGACGGAATTGTTCCTTTCGTAGCCAACAGTCCCTTCATGAGCTTCTTCTATGCGAAAGATGCTCCTGAATACAAAGACCACAAAAATCCGGAAGGAGCCTTCGTTCCGGAAAACCGCGCCTGGCACGAAGCCAATCGCACTTATACTTTCTCCTATGGATTAGGAGCGCTCATCATGAGTATCGGTATTCTGGTATTCCTGGGCATTTTCTTCCCGAAAGTAGCGCTGATAGGTGACACGCTCGCCATCATTATGACGTTAGGCACACTATCCTTTCTTGTCACCACGCCCGAAGTCTGGGTTCCGAATCTGGGTGGAGATGAATTTGGCTTCCCGCTATTGTCCGGTGCCGGAAGACTGGTTATCAAAGATATCGTTATTCTCGCAGGAGCCGTAGTGCTTCTTTCAGACTCGTCACAACGCGTACTCAAAACACTGAAAAAAAGTTGATTCTGTCCGCTACGGACACCTTTGCTTCCCGGATATGACGCAAAACAAATATACTCTTCATGTGTTATAATAGCTGAGTATAAATCGTTAATGAAAGGAAGTTATGAAACAATATGATGCAATTATTATAGGGTTCGGCAAGGCAGGAAAAACACTGGCTGCCGAACTTTCCAACAGAGGATGGCAGGTCGCTGTCGTCGAACAGTCCGATGAAATGTACGGAGGGGCTTGCCCTAACGTAGCCTGTATACCAACCAAAACTTTGATTCACGAATCAGAGATTTCCACCCTGCTTTATCACAATGATTTTGATAAGCAGAGTAACATGTATAGGCAGGCGATTGCCAGAAAAAACAAACTTACCTCTTTTTTAAGAGAAAATAACTACGAGAAATTAAGCAAACGCCCTAATGTGACTATTTACACAGGTAAAGGGTCTCTCGTTTCAGCCAATACGGTGAAAGTTGCTCTTCCCGAAGAAGAAATCGAACTGCAGGGAAAAGAGATTTTTATCAATACCGGCTCTACACCTATTATTCCCAATATAGAGGGTATTCAGCAAAGTCGAAATGTGTACACCAGTACCACTCTTCTGGAGTTGGATATTCTGCCAAAACACCTGATTATTGTAGGCGGAGGCTATATCGGACTGGAGTTTGCTTCGATGTACGCTGGCTTCGGAAGTAAAGTGACTCTTCTCGAAGCAGGAAACAGATTCATGCCCCGCAATGATTCGGATATTGCAAAAAGCGTTCGGGAAGTGATGGAGAAGAAAGGAGTCGAGATTCGTCTGAATGTCCGTACTCAATCGATCCATGATACACACGACGGGGTAACTCTGACTTATTCGGATACTTCGGACGGCACTCCTTACTTTGTAGACGGTGATGCGATCCTTATTGCCACAGGCCGCAAACCAATGATTGAAGGACTGAACCTGCAAGCAGCTGGTGTAGAAGTCGATGCGCACGGGGCAATTGTAGTCAATGACCAATTACATACCAATGCCCCTCATATATGGGCAATGGGAGATGTAAAAGGAGGAGCGCAATTTACCTATGTCTCACTGGATGATTTTCGTATTATCCGGGATCAGCTTTTCGGGGACAAGAAACGTGACATCAACGACAGAGATCCTCTGCCTTATGCTGTATTTATCGATCCGCCATTGGCACATATCGGAATTACGGAAGAGGAGGCACTGAGAAAGGGGTATTCTTTCAAAGTCTCCCGACTGCCGGCAACCTCCGTTGTCCGTTCGCGTACCTTGCAACAGACTGATGGGATGCTGAAAGCTATTATCAATAGCCATAGCGGTAAGATTATGGGATGTACCCTGTTCTGTACCGATGCTCCGGAACTGATCAATATGGTTGCAATGGCTATGAAGACGGGACAGACTTCTACGTTCCTGCGTGACTTCATCTTCACACATCCGAGTATGAGCGAGGGGTTGAATCAATTATTCGACGTATAAAATTAATAATAAACAGAGCCTGCAAATCTAGTAAACAGAGGCTCTATTAGTACTAAACAGAGCCTCTAAACTAAGAGAATAGAGGCTCTAAAATCATAGACTGTAATTCCCGGATTCCATATTTTTATTTATTTACGCAAGAATCTAAAGATAATCTTGTATATTTGTTAAATGGAATCTAATAGAATGCAGTATAATGGTATATAGAATATTCTGGCTACTTCTTATTACAACAACTTTATTAATGTTTCCCGTCCATGCACAAGATCGTCTGAAGAATTTAGAATTCAAACAATTCTCAACTCCGGACGGATTACCCAACAGTATGGTTCATCAGGTCTATCAAGATCGGGACGGTTACATCTGGATTCCCACCTTCTATGGATTATTCCGGTATGATGGTTATGAAGTCAGAACATATAAATCAAATCTTTACACTCCGGGACTACTGACCAATAATAATGTACTTTGCGTAGAAGAAGACTATTCCCACAGACTATGGATAGGAACTCATGAAGGTCTCTGTGTACTCGATAAGCAAACGGGACAAATGAGAAAAATGCAACTGGAAGGAATCAACAAACATCGTTTGAACGAAATCCACGTAACCAAAGAGAACAAAGTCTATCTGGGATATATCCGTGGAATGGCATATTATGATGCAGGACAGGATACATTGGTCTTGATGACACACAAGAATTGTAAAGGCGAAGTACCCGAACAAAAGAATGTTCAAACCATACTTGAAGATGAAAATGGTGATTTACTGATTGGTACCTGGCAAGACGGGCTCTACCGTTATCACATAAAAGAGAATAAGTTCACCCATTACCCTCCATTGAGCGAAAACAATTCCGTTTTGTCATTATTTCAGGATTCCAGAGGAGTTCTATGGGTGGGAACAAGCGGGTATGGTCTTTATAAGGTTAATTTCTCTTCGGACAAGCAGACATTGTCTATTGAAAAAAATTACAGATACGATCCTCTGAATATTTCCTCTATCCCTTCTGATTATATTTATTCTATCCATGAAGACTTGCAGACACATTCGTTATGGCTGGGAAGCCGGGATGGAATTGGCATTATGAATATGGCTAACGAAGGGACGTTCATCAATTACAAAGAATCGAACCCAGAACATTATTTGCCCGTACGCGAAGTGAACACCGTTTTTCGAGATAAAAACGGATTGATGTGGATTGGAACAAAAGGAACAGGAGTTTTTCATACAGATACACACGCACGTTCTTTTGATGTCCTCTACCCACGTGGTAACGGGAAGTTCTTTACTGATTTGATCTCTACCTTATATATAGAAGAGAATGGAGCTTCCTGGATTGGTTTCGGATATGGAGTGGATTACCAGTCGAGAGACAAGAAGATATCTTTAATACCCTCCAAACGTCCCTATCACATTTCCTACAGCCCTACTTCCCAAGAAGTGCTGCTCGCCATTCATGATGGCGGAGTGATGGCTTGTCAGAATGGAAAGATTATCCACCAATATAAGACTTCAAATTGTGGTTTCATTCCTCATGATCTGGTATATTGGGTACATGAAGACCATAAGGGGAATTGGTGGCTAGGCACCTATAAGGGAGTTGGAGTCCGATATAAGGATGGTCGTGAATATTGTTTCAATCGTATGCCTGGCATTGATGCCTTACTCTCTAAAGAAATTACCTGCATAATGGAAGATAATGACGGCTCCTTGTGGCTGGCAACCAACAATAATGGTATAGTTCATGTAACTGGAAATATGGAGCAACCGGAAACATTACATTGCCAAAACTACTGTATGGAGAACAAACTGTTACCGGTCAATACTCCCCTTTGTTTTCTATTGGATAAAAGCGGCAGAATATGGGTAGGCACAGAAGGAAGCGGACTTTGTCTGTATAATGTACAAGATGATTGTTTTGAATCCGTCCATCAAGCATACAATTTACCGGGAGATATGGTAGGCAGTATGGAAGAAGATAATCATGGAAACCTTTGGTTAGGCACTAATCAAGGATTGGCAAGATTGACTATCACCGGAGAGGAAAAAGGAAGAGTACGGACTTTTACTGTTGCAGATGGATTAGCAGATAACTTCTTTAATCAAAATGCATCTTTTTATCGCAATGGAACTTTCTATTTCGGATGTAGCCGCGGAATAGTTACTTTTGACTCCGAAATGATGAAGGAGAAACACTCTGATATTTCTTTGCGCATAACGGATATATTAATAGACGGCAAATCATTGGAACAAATACCGGAACAGCAAAAAAGCAAGATATCCTCTTTTACTGCCGATTATACAAAGACTCTCATCATCCCGTCAGCATATACCAATTTTACTATCCGCTTTGCATCGCTCACTTACAACCAGCCCCAACTGAACAAGTACGCATACAGGCTGCAAGGTTTTGACACATTTACATTTGCAGTATTAAATATCACAACAAAATATAAGTGTATATTTGAAAAGTAGAGTTGCAGTGAACTAACTTTGACACTAGTCTTAAATGACTATAGGCTGAATCAGACTGCAACTCTCTTAATA
>CXSE01000081.1_pt1 | contig 29824 bp, 20 predicted proteins | sample 591741 | NCBI WGS metagenome assembly CXSE01 (sample SAMEA3491337, study PRJEB9169) | human gut metagenome | biome: ENVO:mammalia-associated habitat; material: ENVO:feces | place: Bangladesh | collected 2010-04-07
ACATGGAAGAGTGAGAGCAAACACTTGCTATCATACCTGCTACCACACTTGCTGCCATACTTGAAACAACGATGAATAAAGGGATGCAGACAAATTGTTAGAGCATGAGAGCAAAAACGCATTCAAATTACGTGGGGAGCCTGATTATCTCTAGGAGAATAATATGCTAGACCAAGAATCAGTTTACAACACAAAAAGTGACGGCAAAAAGCGTAAAACTCTTGCCGTCACTTAGCCATCAGCATTTGCCGTCACCGCTATTGGTCTATATATTAATACTTTATTCTAAAAAGTGACGGGTGACGATAAAAAACATAGTTTCAACTCTAAAATAATTATTTTATCTTAAGGGCAAAACCTCCTCCCGGTGCCAGATGAACTTTCAGTTTACCGTCTTTCTTTATCGGGAAGGACTCACACTTATAATCACGACCTGCCCGATGAGCATTCACACCATCTTTAAACAAAGTAGCATGATAAGATTTATCACCCAGGAAAGAACAATCGACTTCAATATCACGTGCACTCCAATCTGTAATTCCACCTACATACCAGACATCCCCTTTCCGGCGTGCTGTCACAATATACTCTCCCATTTTACCGTCAAGAACGATACTTTCATCCCATACAGTTGGTATTTCTGCGATAAATGCCGTTGATTCCGGTTCACGCATATAGTTGCTCGGAGTATCGCACAACATATTAAAAGGAGATTCAAGCACCACGTACAGGGCTAGCTGGCGGCAACGGGTTCCCTGACTCATCGGTTCAGAATTGCAGGGATAATAGTTACCTTTGGAAGCATTTCTCATCGCCCCCTGCGTATAATCCATCGGACCGGAAACCTGACGGATGAAAGGAATCATCACATCATACTTCACCTGATCTACTGACGGTGAACTCCATTTCATCTGCTCCAACCCATTGACTCCTTCGAAATTCAACACATTCGGATAAGTACGGTTCAATCCGGCAGGCTTATGAGTGCCGTGAAGGTCGAGAATCAGCTTGTATTTAGCACACATTTCAGCGGCACGATAGTTGAATGCAGTCATTTCCTGATCGTCACGGTCCATAAAGTCCACTTTGAAACCCTTTACTCCCATTTCGGCATAATGACGGCACACATTTTCCATATCACGCTCGAATGCATGATAACCGGCCCAAAGGATGATACCTACATTTTTAGAAGCTGCGTAATCTACCAGTTCTTTCAGGTCAATCTCCTTGACAACCTGCATCAAATCCGCCTGTAAGTTCACTGCCCATCCCTCGTCAAGTATCACATACTCGATACCGTTTGCAGAAGCAAAGTCTATATATGCCTTATAAGTCGGATTATTTACTCCGGTCACAAAATCAACGCCATCCAGATTCCAGTCATTCCACCAGTCCCAAGCAACCTTTCCCGGTTTAATCCATGAAAGATCGGACATACGTGAAGGCGCACCTAACAGGTAGCTGAGATTGGTAGCGGCAAGGTCCTTATCGGTGGTAGTAACCACGGCTATACGCCAGGGGAAGTTTCTCGGCTTATCCACTTTGGCAATGTAGTCTTCATGCTCCTTCACCAACATCTGAAGCTGGTTGTGACCACCCTGTACCGTACGCTTCGGATAAGGAGCATGCATACTGCTCAGACGATTCGCGCCTTCCGAAGCAGAAAGATAAAGTCCCGGATAATTTTCCAGATCGGACTCTGTGATACAGACTTTCACTCCATCGCCCGCATCTACTACCAACGGCAAGAACATCAAGCGCTGTTTATTCAGCTTCGACAGTTTGTCCGTTGTATACGTATTCTCGAAAGAATTAAAAAACTGGGAGTTATAATCACCGTCTTTACCGCTTTTTACATAAGGCACGGAAGCAGTCATATCCGATGGAAAACAATAATCAGATACTTCCGTCACCACACGAAAAGGCTTCTTCCCCTGATTCACAAAACGGTAGGCGATACCGTCATTGTATGCACGAAACTCTACATTCCAGTCTTTTTTGAAACGCAAGGTCAGTCCATTATAATGATTTCTCAATTCGCTGGCACGGTAGAAAGGAGATGGTATCATCTCGTCCACACTCTTCCTGGAAGTTCCGGATAATTTCGCATTTTCTCCCCAGACAGTCCCGTTATCCAACGTCATTGATATGGGAGAAGGAGTCAGAATCTGCCTGCCGTTGCATGTAATGTCATAAGTCAGCCGGTCGCCAATGGTTATTGTCGTTTTCAGATTTCCATCAGGTGAGGCTAGTGTAAATTGCTTCTGAGCTTGCAACGAAAGCGTACACAAGACACATAATAATAAAAATGTAAGTTTTTTCATGGTTGTAACTAATATATTAGATTTCAAAATAATTATTCCGCAATAAAGCGCTTTGTCTGTACATCACGACTGTTCGTACCTATCATCACGTCAAACTCTCCCGGTTCGTAGATATATTGCAGCCCGGAATTATAAAATTTCAGGTCATCTTCCGTAAGTACAAACTTCACTTCACGGCTTTCTCCTTTTTTCAGGAAGATACGATCGAAGCCTTTCAGCTCTTTCACCGGACGCGCTACTTCCGCATAGATATCACGCAAATAGATTTGTACCGTTTCATAGCCGTCATGGTTCCCTTTGTTGGTGACGGTAACGGAAGCTGTCAGGTTTCCATTTTTCGGCAAGGTTTCCGAACTGAGCTGCAGGTCGCCATATACAAAGTCGGTATAACTCAAACCGTATCCGAAAGGATAAAGAGGTTCGTTACTCTCATCCAGATAGTTGCTGGCATACCGGTTGAAAACACGGTTGTCCGGGTCCGGACGTCCAGTGTTCAAATGATTGTAGAACAAAGGAAGTTGCCCTACCGAACGAGGGAAGGTAGTAGTCAGCTTGCCGCACGGGACGGCTTTGCCAAACAGAACATCGGCAACGGCATCCCCTGTCTCACTACCTCCGAACCATACATTCAGAATAGAAGGAATGTGTTCGCTTTCCCAGTTCAAGACCAAAGGACGACCAGTGAAGAGGAGCAGTACCACAGGCTTACCTGTTTTCACCAATGCTTTCAACAAGTCCTGCTGAGCATCAGGGATTTCCAGATTAGTACGGGAAGGAGATTCGCCACTCATTTCCGCACATTCACCCACAGCAGCCACAATCACATCGGCACGGGCGGCCGTACGCAATGCTTCGGCCAGCAGTTGCTGATCATTACCACGCTCCAACGGACGGATGCCGACAGCTCCTTTTTCCATTTCCGCATCATAATATACATTGCTGCCTTTGGCATAAAGTATTTCAGCCTTGTCTCCTACTGCCGACCGGATTCCTTCGAGTAATGTACCATGTCTGGACGGAGTACAGGTCATGCTCCACATTCCGCACATATTATTGCGTGCATCTGCCATCGGACCTATTAATGCAACTTTCCCTTTTTCCTCCAACGGAAGCAGGTGATTCTCATTTTTCAGTAGAACAAACGTCTCTGCCGCAACCTCGCGTGCAACTGCACGGTGCTCAGGCGTATAAAGTTCTTTTTCCGCACGTAACGTATCGCAATATTTATATGGATCGGCAAACAAGCCCAGTTTATACTTAGCCTCCAGTACACGACGACAAGCTGCATCAATCTGTGCTTCGGTGACTTTCCCCTCTTTCAGCGATTCTTCCAGCGTATTGAGAAAGCCGCAGGAAACCATGTCCATATCCGTCCCCGCCTGCAAAGCACGGACAGAGGCTTCCTTCAAAGGAGCCACACCATGAATGGACATTTCAGCAATGGAATTGTAGTCTGTGACCAAAAGTCCCTGAAATCCCCATTCGTCACGAAGCACATCTGTCAACAGCCATTTATTTGCCGTAGCCGGTATACCGTCTACTATATTAAAAGAGCTCATCACACTACCGACACCGGCCTCAACCGCCGCCCGATAAGGAGCAAAATATTCGTTATACATACGCAGATGGCTCATGTCGACTGTATTATAATCCTTACCAGCTTCTGATGCTCCATAGAGGGCGAAATGTTTTACACAAGAAAGGATTTCATCTTTTCCCTGCATACTGTCACCTTGATAACCGTGCACATAGGCCTTTGCCAACAGTGAACCCAGATAAGGGTCCTCACCGCTTCCTTCGGCAATACGTCCCCAACGGGCATCCCGGCAGATATCTACCATCGGGCTGAATGTCCAGCAAATGCCATCTGCACTGGCTTCAATGGCAGAAATCCGCGCCATCCGCTGAATAGCCAACGTATCCCAACTGCATGAGAGCGCCAACGGTATGGGGAAAATCGTCTCATAACCATGTATGACGTCCGCCCCGACTATCAAGGGAATTTTCAATCGGGTTTCTTCCACTGCCAGCCGTTGCAGGTCATAGATTTTTTTGATTCCTTTTACATTGAAAAAGCCACCGATCTCTTCTTTGCGAATCATATCACTAAGCTCACAATTCATCACCGAGCCTGTCACCAAGTCGCCACCGGAAGGAAGGTTCAACTGTCCCAGTTTCTCACGGATCGTCATTTTACCCATCAGGTCTGTGACAAAGCGATCCATCTCTACCTCTTTTCCCCCACCAGACTCCGAACAGGAAAAGAATGTAATGCCACAAAGGGCACCAAACACCAGATTTCTTATTTTCATAAGCTCTTCAAATTATTTATTTACTTTTCTGACTTTACCTTCTATACAATAACGGCAACATCGGTCAACAGAATCTATTTCGCCAAAGTTAACACTTCCTTCTAAATAATGAGACATATACCCGCAAAATAGATTATTTATTTCTGTCAACTGAATCTATATACAATAGACGGTTCAGAAAGAAAAAGCCACATTAATTCAGAGCTACAAATTTTCCATCCTTAATATAAATAGGTGTTATCACCGGATGTTCCGTCTGCGAATTCGGTGCATGATAAGAAATCATCAGCCTGCCTTTAAGATCCTTGAATACCATCGCGTGTCCGCCATCGTCACTATTTAGCGTTTCGGGCTCCTGCACCCAAGGACCAAGAACATTACCCGATGCCGAGACAGCCTGCCCGATGGCATATTTTCCATCTGTCTTTCGGAAACTGGACCATAGCATAATCAGTTTTCCATCATCCAGACGATAGATAAAAGGAGCATCCGTAACATTGCCCGTCACCCCGGAACTTGTAATAGAGCCTACCCAGGGAGCTTCCGAAGCCTTGAACAACAGATACGGATCACCTTCTGTCGTTTTCAGATCTTTCGCCAGCCGTTGGGCATAAATTTCACCGTCGATGGTCTCCAGCCACTCACGACAGAACAACAGCCAGGGATTTCCTTCTTTGTCAATATACAAAGATCCATCCAGACACATCCAGCCGGAAGGAGTAATCGCCTTGTTTACAAGTGGAGTGAAAGGGCCTTTCGGACTATCGGAAACTAGAATAGAAGTTCCCCGCTTCACTCCCGCATTACTGAAAGTAGCAAATAAATAATAACGTCCTTCATATTCATACACATCCGGTGCCCAAAAATCCTGTTGCCCCCAGAAATCAGTTTTAGCTATAAAAGAATATCCTTCGTCTTTCCACGTGGACAGGTCTTTACTTTTATAAACTCTGATTTTCAAGTTATTATTGAAATGAAGATAATACATCGAAGTTTTCTTGTCGACCAGAATAAACGGGTCCCGCAAACGCAAACTCGATACAGGAATCGTGAAACTTTCTCCCCCTACTTCATCCGGATCGGTGGAGGAAGTCTGTCCATCATCATTACTACAACTGACAATACACGCTCCCATCAATAACAAGAGTGAAAGAATAGAATGCTTTAACTTTTTCATATATCAATGATTATTTAATAAAATACCTATTGAAAACTGATAAATAAATTGTTCAAGATCAATAATGAGGATTCTGCTCGATATGAGAATTTTCAATAATAACCGAAGTAGGAATCGGGAACAAAAGATTCTTCTCTGAGAAATTAGTACTATACTTCTTACCGGTTTCTACATATTTCCCCATCCGGATCAAATCTTCCCTGCGCTTTCCTTCATACCAGAACTCCCAGCCTCTTTCTTTCAGAATCCAGTCTCTCAACGACTCCTTATCCGGGAAATCGGATAATTGCTTTATGATAGCGTCTCCACCATCAGCAGCCTGTTCCATTGCTGTAAACTCGATTTCATCAATCCAAAGTTCATATCCGCTTCCGGAATTTCCCAAGGCAAGGAACAGAGCACAATTTTGATCTTCCGTAGCTTTACCTGTCTGTGTGGAGAATTCCTTTACTTCGCCTGCTTTCAAAGAGATGGATTCCATGTGGCTCAATGGTCCTTCAACGCGTACTTCAAACTGAATGTCTTTCGAGGCTTTCAACTTCATCTTTATTGAATACTTACGCCCTTTTGCAACCAAAGGTTCTGTTCGCATCTGCAAAGTCCAGAATTCCGTACCCGAAGATTCAACTTCCACATGTAAGCTGTTTCCGTTATTCAACGTGTTGTTTTTATCCACATCATACTTCCAGGCAGATCCACCGGCCTGATCGTAGTTATTCATCGAGAATATCCCTATAACATTGTCAACAAACTCTCCGTCAAAGCTCTCTTTAAAAACGGGTATTGCAGGCAGAGAGGTGCCAAAGCCAAAAGCACGTTTCCGGATATCATTAATCAGATCGACACTCCCCTGATTAGGACCATTCAGTTCATTCAATGCTTCCGCCTTAAATAACAACACTTCTGCATATCGGTCGAGTACCTTGTCATTGCCTGCCCATGTGCCTGTAGCTTCAGGATCAATCCCATATTTCAAAGGCAAAGCACCTACATCACCACTGGCCCTCAAATCAACTGTAGCACCGGACTTTGATGTATATTCGGCCTGTGCCAAAGCTCTTCGCCGGTCATTTTCATCAAACGTATCATAGAATTCCCACGGCATCCGGTGTCCGGACCATCCTTCTACGATGTTTCCATAAGGTGAAGCGTAGTCACCCGGCAAAATATTTGCATATGTATGATTACCATAATCTGCCAGTGGTTCAGCCCTCACAACAAACATCAGTTCTTTATTACCTTCGTTCTGAGCTGAAAATATACTTGCATAATCCTTCTCCAGTTCATAGTAATTCAGACCGATAATCTCATTTGCCGTTTCGAGAGCATTCTGCCACTGCTTTTCATGCATATAATATTTCAGTAAATAATGCAGGGCAGCTCCCTTTGTGATACGTCCGTATTCTGCTTGTTCTACCGGAAGTGCGTCGGCAGCAGCACGCAGTTCTGTCGTCAGGAAAGTTCCGACTTCTTCAGACGTAGGTCTGTAAGGTTTATAATCCGGGTCCGGATTGATTGCCTGGTCGGCTTCCAGAATCATTGGCATAGGACCATAAAGCCGATATAAATCGAACATGAAAAAGGCTCTGAGCGCCCGGACCTCCGCAATATACAAGTCTTTCACCGACTGGGTTACCGGAGACTCTTCCATTTTCGCTATCGTATAAGTGCAACGGGTGATATTAGGAGCAGTCCAGTTATAGAATCCTTTCACCATCTGGTCAGCATCCGTCCACGAACCATTCAGAAAAGCAACCCATGACCATTTGGTAGTCCATTCTTCGGTTGAAACCTCATCCATTACAAAAGAACTTCCATCACAAAACAAATAAGGTCCCCAGCCTTTTTGGCGTAATTCATAATAAAGGGCAACCGTTGCAGCCGAAAGGTCTGCAGGAGTATTAAACGCATTTCCAGTATCTACAACTCCATACAAGTGAGGTTCCAAGCTCCCCTCACAGGCTACAAACTGAATGCTTATAAATAGTAATAATAGTTTTTTAGCTAATTTCTTCATGACATTCCAGTTTAAAATTTCACATCAAGTCCAAATGAAAAAGTCTTCTGTTGAGGATATGACGCCCGGTCGTTTTCAACTTCCGGATCGAGTCCTTTATATCCGGTAAACGTCAGCAGATTCTGACCGGAAAAGTAAAATCTTACTTTCAACTTATCAGCTTTAAACAGTCTGCTCAAATCATATCCCAACGTTACGCTCTTCAGACGTAAATATGTATTCTTCTCCCAGTTCGGAGCACCGTAGCTATCATAGCTGTTCACTTCGCCACTAGGCATAGCAGAACTCATGTTGTCGGAAGTCCAACGATTTTTTATATCCGCCAAAAAGTTATTATTGTCTTTCAGCCTCTGGATGCCGTTTCCACCATACACCCCGTGTTCTACCTGAGTGTAAGGATAGGAGTATCCGCCAACCGAAGCATAAAGATAGATATTCAGATCAAATCCTTTGTACCGGAAATCATTCGAAAATCCCATAGTAAACTTCGGTGCACGTGTCCCCAGATATACGACATCTGCCTGATCTATTTTCCCATCAGGCTTTCCTGTCAGATTCCCTTCCTCGTCGAGTCCGTTCACATCTTTATATTTGCGCTGTCCCGGTAACAAGTCCGGCATAGCCGGCGTATCTTCACCCGCCTGCTTTATACCGTCCGGAATCAGCGTATAGATAGCACTTACCGGATCGTTTTCTTTGACATAAGGAGCCAGAATTACTTTCGGATCACGTTCTTTCCATCTGTCACGATAGGAAGTATACGTCAATGTCGATTCCCAATGTAACGGTCCTTCCAGGTTCACTGTGTTCAGCGTCAGTTCAAAACCGGTACTTTTTGTTTTTCCAATGTTGGACCATATACCGGTAGTGACAGCTGTATGCGGCAGCGAACGCCAGCTCAGCAGGTCTTTTACCTCTTTAAAGAAAACATCTACACTACCATTGATACGATTCCGGAAGAAACCGAAATCCAGTCCGAAGTTAACTTCTGTAGTGGTTTCCCACTTTAAATCAGGATTACCGAACTTTCCCAGATTTACTCCTCTCTTTTCTGTATCTCCCAGATAATAATTTCTGCCGTCAAAGGCAAAGTACTCGGAAGCAGCATCGTTAGGCAGATTTTCATTACCCACCTGTCCCATGCTGACACGCAACTTGGCATCGGAGAGCCAGTTGACATCTTTCAGAAAATCTTCCTGATTCATTCTCCACGCAAATGCTCCCGAAGGAAAGAAAGCATAACGGTTGTTCTTTCCAAAACGGTCGCTACCATCGATACGGGCAGTAAAAGTAAACAGATACTTGTCTTTGAAAGAATATTGAGCTCGCCCGAAATAAGAAGCCAACACGTGTTTATTTTTATAAGAACTGACCACCGGGCGCGTTTCACCTGCCTGTAGTTTATAATACATCAACGCATCAGACATAAATCCCATAGCACGTGCATACGCTCCGTCATCATTCTGCACCTGATACGAATATCCCAGCAATGCAAGAAGTTTATGTCTCTCCTTGAAAGTCTTCTGAAAATTGAAAACCATATCTGCCACATAGTCTTCACGGTTGGCGGAATTGATATTCGCATCTCCATTCACACTACTTCCATATTTCGTAGTCATCGGATAGTAGCTATGGCGGGACCCGTCGCGGATATCCGCACCGGCAGACAGTTTCAACCAAAACACATCTTTTATAAAATAGAAATTAGTGAATGCTGTTGCCAGAAAACGCTTGGTCTTTGTCTCATCCTCAATGTCGAGATAGGACAAAGGATGATTGAGCAATGCCTGCTTAGGATCTTCAATCCATTTGCCGGTCGTCGGGTCTCGTTCCGCCTTCACTGTCGGACTATAACTTAACGCCGATTCGATAATACCTGCCGTACTGTCATATCCTCCCCCCAGTGTCGCATTCTGATCGACTACATAAGAGGCTGTGGCAGAAATACCATAATCCCACCATTTCGTTATTTTATGGTCCAGATTATAACGGAAACTATAGCGTTTATAACCGGATGTTTTCACCACTCCTTTCTGATCGAAGTAGTTCAGCGAAATCAATGATCTCATCTTTTCATTACCATAAGTCACTGTGAGGTTATGTTGCTGGATAAGACCTGTACGGGTAATCATATCATACCAGTTGGTCCCTTTTCCGGCTTTTGCTATTTCTTCATCTGTGTACATAGGTACATAAGGGCTGACAGCACTCGGATCTGTATTCCCATAAGGATATACCAGATTCTGCATTAAATACTGTTCTTTATAGTAACTGTTCTGAGTAGTCATTAACTCTCCGGCCGTCAATAATTCCGGTCGTTTATTTATAGTCTGAAACGACATATTCATGTTATACTCTACTTTCGTATCCTGAGTACCTCTTTTTGTCGTAATCAGAACAACTCCATTAGCACCCCGCGCACCATAAATGGCAGTTGCCGAAGCATCTTTCAAAATCTCTATGGATTCGATATCGTTAGGGTTAATACTGCTCAAAGGGCTGTTACTTCCTGCCGTCCACTGATTACCGCTTCCGGGATTGACACCGGCGTTCACTATGGGGAAACCATCGACCACATACAGCGGATCATTCCCCGCACCGGTAGAAGCCGCACCCCGAATCAGAACTTCAATACCACCACCGGGCTGTGCACTCCCCTGTTTTACAGTAAGTCCTGCCGCACGTCCCATCAACATTTCAGAGAAGTTCGGTGAAGCTGCTTTATTGAGTTTCTCAGACTTTACAGAAACAATCGAAGCATTCAAGTCACTTTTCTTCATTGTACCGTATCCCACTACCACAACTTCATCCAGCAATTCTTGCTTTTCATACAAAACGATGGATAAATCTGTCTGATTTCCAACTTTCACTTCCAAAGGCTGATAGCCGATGTAAGACAGTTCCAATACCGCTCCCGGTGATACTTCCAACGTAAACTTCGCATTTATATCCGATACCGTTCCGTTAGTTGTCCCTTTCTCCTTGATGGTAACACCGATAATAGGCTCGCCGTTAACATCATTCACCACACCTGTGATCTTACGTTTTTTACCATCCTTTGAAGTATTCTGCCTGGCTTGTCCTTTCTGAACAATTACATTCTTCCCTTTCACTTCATAGACAACGTCTTGTCCGTACAATATCTGATCGATAGCCTCATTCAGCTCTTTCGCCTTTACAGTTATAATCTTCTTTGTATCCAGATCTCCGACTTTATAAACGAAAGAATATCCGCTTTTATTCTTCAACTGGGTCATTGCTTCTTTCACTGAAACGTTATCCATTTTCAATGAAACAGCCTGGGCTAGTATTGCTATGTTAAGGCAAAACAGAGCCATGACCATTAATATGGCCTTCTTCCTGTAATTCATAAAATAAACAAATTATTAATTAAAACTTGAATAACTCGTTTTAAAAGAGATGTATTTTGCTAACTTTGCACATTCTCTTTTGAAAACATATTCACACTAGATGATTGTTGAAAGAAGAGATTCAAGGAGCCGGGAGATGTCCGAAATCTTCCGGTTTTTTATTTGTCTCTCCTTATTTGTCAGCTAAAGATTATTCTGTATTTTTCTCTTTATTCATACTTTTCAATTTTTAAGGTTAAACAATCATAGCATTATAATCTCTGGTAACCGGTTAGTAGATAGTTATATTACGTTCTTCAATCTTATATTGCATTTTTTCCGTAGAAGCCAGTGCTTCCAGTACTTCCTGGATATTTTGTTCACGACGAACGAAGTTGCCATAGAAGCGGAATGTTTTTAAGGAATCATTGGCTATGTGAATCTTCACATTATAGCTACGTTCCAATTCTTTGGCGATATCCGGTAAGAGTTCTTCATCAAAAAACAAGTAACCGTCCGTCCACTGAGACGCATTGGATGCGGTAACCGACTCTACAGTCAAAAGCCCGTTCGCCTTATTTAATACGGCCCTTTCATCAGGTGAAAGGACTGCTTCTTTTTCTTCTCTCAACAAGTTGTTCAATCCGACCTTACCTTCCAGCAAAGAAACGACCACTTCATGATCTTCCGGATAGTCACGGAAATTGAATTTTGTTCCCAACACCTGTAATTGCAAGTCTTTAGTCTTTACGAAAAAGGGAATCTTCTCATTCCGCTTTACCTCAAAATATCCTTCCCCTTCCAGTTCTACTTTTCGGTTATCGACACCAAACCCCTGCGAGTATGTCATGCGTGAACCGGCATTAAGCCAGACTAATGTGCCATCCGGCAAATAAAGTTTTGTTTTTGATCCTAAAGGGGCTTCTACTGAAATATCTGCAAAAGTATCTTTCACATTCACCTCTCCCTGCCAATAAGAAATACATCCCACCGCTATTATGATTGCAACAACCGCAGCATAACGCCACAACGCTGACAGGCTAAAACCTCGACGGGAAGTGCTCTGAATTTCCTTCTGACTTTCGACACGGTTTCTAAAATTCTCAAACGCTTTATCCTTATCATAGACAGATGCGGCTTCACGACTTACAGCTGAAAACCAGATCTCCCGCTGACGGATAAAATATTGCTGATTTTCAGCCGATGCGGCAATCCATGTTTTTAGTTCATCTAAAGCGTTCTTATCCAGACCTTCAGTCAGATAGTTGGCAATCAGTTCATCAATATGTTTATTTTCTTCTTCCATATTTATGCTTTCTATAAAGGAGACAGTTGTTTTTTAATTAAGGGTAGTCAGAAAATGATTTTTTTTCGCTTTACCTGAAAAAAAATAGTAATAGAGAAATCAGGTACTTACTCAAATGAGCGTGTAAAGAAGCTAAAGCATTCTTTATATGATACTTAACTGTATTAATAGATATTCCCAGTTCACCGGAAATTTCTTCGTATGATTTTCCTTCAAAGCGACTTTTAGCAAAAACCCGACGGCATTCGTCCGGCAATTTATCGATAGCCTTATATATTTCGTTTTCAAGTTCACGTTCCAGTAAAATACCTAACGGATGCGAATCGGACAGTATGATTTTATCATCCGTTATCTCATCGGGCATAAGAGCAGAAAATGCTATTTCTCTCTTTTCACGTTCCGAATTAAGATAGTTAATGCAACGATTACGGACAGCTCTCAGCAGGTAACTACGGATAGAGACTGAAATATCCAAAGTCTCACGTATCTCCCATAAATGAAAGATAGTATCTCCTACAATGGTTTCGGAAAGGAACTGATCTTTTAGATAACCATTGGCAACATAACAGAGCAGGGCATAGTGATGATCATATATGTAACGATAAGCATTTTCATTGCCTATCTTCAGTTGTTCCACTATTAAAGTTTCAGTATTCTCCATGAATGTACCAGTCAGATTAATAGCACAAATTTAGAGAATTATTCGAATTTAAAGCATATAAAGCCAAAAATCCCTCCAAAGAAAAAAAACTTTGGAGGGATCTTCTTTATACTACTCTGTATACAGTCTATTTCATCTTATATACGAGTGTACCACCTTTCAGAATATCTTCATGAGAAATCGTATTCTTTGTATAAGGTTCGCCATTCAGCGTGATACTATCCACATATTTATGTTCCTTCGATAAGTTTTCAGCGATCACAGTAAAGGTCTTTCCATCAGCCAGATGTAGCACAATCTTCGGTAACTGAGGAGCTCCGAATACATAATCACCGCTTACCGGATCTACCGGATAGAAACCCATTGCACTGAACATATACCATGCGGACATCTGACCACAGTCATCATTACCACAAAGTCCGTCAGGCTTGTTCTTATATTGAGTATCAAAGATTTCACGGATTAGTTCCTGTGTACGTTCCGGACGCCCTGCCAAAGCATATAAATAAGTAACATGATGACTGGGCTCATTACCATGTGCATACTGTCCGATCAAACCTGTCACATCAGCCTGGGTTGTTTCCAGTTTCACTGTAAACAGGGAATCCAGCTTGTTCAGGAAAGGTTCTTCTCCACCGAAGAGAGCAATCAAACCGGGAACATCGTGTTGCACATGCCAGGTATATTGCCATGCATTTCCTTCCGTATAGTCACCGCCTGTACTTTCCGCATGTCCTACATCACTAGGATTAAACGGAGATTTCCAGGTTCCGTCAGCTTTACGCGGACGCATAAAATTCGTCTGTGAATCGAATAAGTTCTTATAATAATCTGCACGTTTCGCAAAGTAAGCAGCATCTTCTTCTTTTCCCATACGACGGGCCATGTCAGCTGCCGCATAATCGTCATATACCGATTCCAGAGTTGAAGAGACGGATTCCGCTTTTGTCAGATCTGTCGGGAAATATCCGTATTTCGTATACACTTCCCAGTCGGACTTCAACGGATGAGATACAGTCTGTGTCTTCTTCACCATATTGAAAGCACGTTCCGCATCAAAACCACGGAAACCTTTTCGGTAGGCTTCAGCAATAACAGATACACCATGATTGCCGATCATACAAAAATTTTCTTTTCCCCACAATGCCCAAATAGGCAGGAAGCCTTGTACTTCACCTTGTTCTATCAATGAATTAACAAAACCATCCACACGTTCGGGAACCATTAATGTATAGAATGGATGAGCGGCACGATAAGTATCCCATAAAGAGAAGGTTGAATAGAATGTTCCTGTTCCGGCCTTCACAATCGAATCGGCAGCATTACGATACATACCGTCTACGTCTGAAATCTGGTTAGGCTGAATCAGTGCGTGATAAAAACAAGTATAGAAATTCGTCTTTTCATCATCCGTACCCTCTACGTCAATGCGACTCAGATAGATGTTCCATTCGTCATGGGCAGCCAGCTTCACACCGTCAAAGTTCCAGTCTGGTATTTCAGCCTGCAAGTTCTTCTTTGCTCCCTCTACGCTGGTAGTCGAAAGGGCCACCTTCATCATCAGTTCATCTCCCGGCTTCAAGTCGAAAGTAGCAATGATTCGCTTTCCTTTCTCAGTTTCTCCCATCGGAAGGTAAAGCGAATCTATTACCGGACGATTAAACTTCATCACAAAGAAGTAGTCCTGATCAACCCAGACCGTGTTATTCACGTGTCCGGTCAGCGTCTGAGCATCTTCCCAGTTCACTTCGCAACTATTCACTTGTGAATGATATTGTTCTTCTCTCCAGGCAGGTCCGTGCTGCAAGTCAATCAGCAGAGAAGCTGAATCCGCTTTATGATATGTATAACGATGAAGAGCTGCATGGATAGAAGCAGTCAGTTCCGCCTTTACCTGCGGATCGGATAATTCGACTGTATAATATCCCGGAGTAGCAGCTTCCTTGTCTTTCGGGAAATGGCTGCGATAAGCATCCCATGCACGGGCACGGGTACCGGTAACCGGCATCACCAGAATATCCCCCAAATCCATACATCCGGTTCCGTTCAGATGAGTCTGAGTGAAGCCCCAGATCAGAGAGTCCTGATAAGTATATTCCGAACAATATCTCCAACCTACTGCACCCGTCACCGGACTGGTCTGTATCATTCCGAAAGGATAGCAAGCTCCGGGGAATGTATGCCCATTGTCAGCAGCACCAATAAAGGTATTCACATACTGAGTGTAATCTTTCGTTTCCGCTTGCTCCGTCGGAGAACAGGAAGTGTACATAAACAGTCCCGCCAAAGCAACGGCCATCACAGGGGATTTTCTTTTCATGATAATCATAATGTTAAGTTAATGCTACAAATTTAGAGAATAATTCTCAATGCTACACTAAAATACAATAGAAAAATGGTCCCCAAGTCCGATCATTCAAAATTTATATCTACCCTGTTCCGGGCAGCATTCTAAAAGCAAATAAACCTGATTCATTGTGACAAAACAAAAATTCGCACGACTTATTGAATAAATATCAACTCAATTATTTATCTTTGTTAGCTTTAAAACAAGCTGACTCAAAAAAACAATAGTATAATGAAAGATTTCTTGAAATTTACGCTCGCCACTGTGACCGGTATCATCCTGTCAAGCATTGTATTATTTATTATCGGCATGGTAACATTGTTCGGCATTGTATCAACCGCGGATACAGAAACAATAGTGAAAAAGAATTCTGTGATGATGCTCGACCTGAACGGTGTATTAGTCGAACGCACTCAGGAGAGTCCGTTAGGTATCTTATCACAGTTGTTCAGCGACGACTCCAATACATACGGGCTGGACGATATTCTTTCTTCCATCAAAAAAGCAAAAGAAAATGAAAATATCAAAGGAATTTATCTGCAGGCAAGTATGCTCGGAACTTCGTATGCATCTTTGCAGGAAATCCGTAACGCATTGCTCGACTTTAAAGAAAGCGGAAAGTTCATCATAGCCTACGGAGATAGCTATACACAAGGACTTTATTATCTTTCCAGTGTAGCGGACAAGGTATTGCTCAATCCGAAAGGAATGATTGAGTGGAAAGGCATCGCTTCCGCTCCTCTGTTTTATAAAGACTTACTGCAAAAGATCGGGGTAGAAATGCAGATATTTAAAGTAGGTACTTATAAATCCGCCGTAGAACCGTTTATTTCTACAGAAATGAGTCCTGCCAATCGTGAACAGGTGACAGCTTTTATCAACTCGATCTGGGGACAGGTTACCGAAGGGGTATCTGCTTCCCGCAGCCTCCCCGTAGATTCACTGAATGCTTTAGCTGACCGTATGCTGATGTTTTATCCGGCAGAGGAAAGTGTGCAATGTGGCTTGGCGGACACATTGATTTACCGCAATGATGTTCGCAATTATCTTAAACAGTGGGTGGACTTGAAAGAAGATGACCGCCTTCCGGTGCTAGGGTTGAGTGATATGATCAATGTGAAAAAAAACATGCCGAAAGATAAAAGCGGTAACATCGTAGCGGTCTATTATGCCTCCGGAGAAATCACAGATTACAGCGGTTCTTCAACTTCTGAAGAGGGAATTGTAGGCACAAAAGTTATTCGTGACTTGCGTAAGCTAAAAGATGACGAGGATGTAAAAGCTGTCGTTCTCCGTGTTAATTCACCGGGTGGAAGTGCTTTTGCATCCGAACAAATCTGGCATGCCGTGAAAGAACTGAAAACAGAGAAACCAGTAATTGTTTCTATGGGTGATTATGCCGCATCAGGTGGTTATTATATCTCTTGTGTAGCCGATACAATCGTTGCAGAGCCGACTACATTGACGGGATCCATCGGAATTTTCGGTATGGTACCGAATGTTAAGGAATTATCAGAAAAGATCGGTTTGACCTACGATGTGGTAAAAACAAATAAATTTTCAGATTTTGGAAATATCATGCGTCCTTTCAATCAGGATGAGAAGACACTGATGCAGATGATGATTACCCAAGGTTATGATACATTCGTCAATCGCTGCGCTGAGGGGCGCCATATGAGCAAAGAGGCCATTGAGAAAATAGCTGAAGGTCGTGTATGGACAGGAGAAGCTGCTAAAGAACTTGGACTGGTAGACGTACTCGGAGGTATTGATACAGCTTTGGAGATTGCTGTCAGGAAAGCAGGAATCGAAGGATATACAGTTGTTTCTTATCCGGCAAAACAAGACCTCCTTTCTTCACTGCTCAATACGAAACCCACTAATTATGTGGAATCACAAATATTGAAAAGCAAGTTAGGAGAGTATTATCAACAATTCGGTATGCTGAAAAATTTAAAAGAGCGTTCCATGATTCAGGCACGCATTCCGTTTGAACTAAATATCAAGTAAACTGTACTGCATGGACGAACACTTTATCAAGATACATAAGTGGCTTTACCCTGTCTCATGGATTTACGGGGCAGTGGTAACAGTAAGAAACAAACTCTTTGACTGGGGATTCCTCCGGTCAAAGAGTTTTGGTGTTCCTGTCATCTGCATCGGCAACCTGTCTGTAGGCGGCACGGGAAAGACGCCGCACACCGAATATCTGATAAAGCTGCTTCGTGATAACTATCATGTGGCAGTATTAAGCCGGGGATATAAAAGGCATAGCCGAGGATATGTGCTTGCCACTCCCCAAAGTACTGCACGCAGCATCGGTGACGAGCCTTACCAGATGCATACCAAGTTCCCGTCTGTCACACTAGCTGTCGATGAGAACCGTTGCCATGGCATAGAACAATTACTATCCATCAAAGAACCGTCCATTGAAGTTGTATTGCTGGATGATGCTTTCCAGCACCGTTACGTCAAGCCGGGACTAAGCATCCTGCTGACGGATTATCACCGCCTCTTCTGCGACGATACTTTACTTCCGGCAGGTCGTCTGCGCGAGTCTGTCAACGGTAAAAACCGGGCACAAATCGTCATTGTCACAAAGTGCCCGCAGGATATTAAGCCGATTGACTATAATATTATCACAAAACGACTGAACCTCTATCCTTATCAGCAGTTATACTTCTCATCGTTTCGTTATGGAAATCTGCAACCGGTATTTCCATCAGCAAATTCAGAGATTGATTCTACAGTGAATGAGTTACCGCTGAGTGCTTTAACGAATACGGATATTCTGCTGGTAACGGGCATTGCATCACCTGCGCCTATTCTCGAAGAGTTGAAAATGTATACCGATCAGATTGATTCGCTTTCATTCGACGACCATCATCATTTCAGTCATCGGGACATACAACAGATCAAGGAACGATTCGGAAAACTGAAAGGTGAACATAAACTGATTGTCACCACCGAGAAAGATGCAACCCGCCTGATTCATCATCCGGTATTGAGCGAGGAACTGAAACCGTTTATTTACGCCTTGCCGATTGAGATTGAGATATTACAAAATCAACAAGATAAATTTAACCAACACATTATTGGCTATGTTAGAGAAAATACAAGAAACAGCAGCTTTTCTGAAAGGGAAAATGCACACCAGTCCTGAAACAGCCATCATCCTTGGCACCGGACTTGGCAGTTTGGCAGACGAGATCACCGAGAAGTATGAAATAAAGTATTCGGATATTCCTAACTTCCCGGTGTCTACTGTCGAAGGTCATAGCGGTAAACTGATTTTCGGCAAGTTGGGCAACAAAGACATCATGGCAATGCAAGGGCGTTTTCATTATTATGAAGGTTATTCCATGAAGGAAGTGACTTTCCCTGTACGTGTAATGCGTGAGCTGGGTATCAAAACATTGTTTGTATCCAACGCCAGCGGTGGTACAAACGAAGCTTTTGAAATCGGTGACCTGATGATTATCACCGATCATATCAACTACTTCCCCGAACATCCGCTTCGTGGCAAGAATATTCCTTATGGTCCACGCTTCCCGGATATGAGCGAAGCATATGATAAGGAACTGATTCGTAAAGCTGACGAGATTGCTCAGGAAAAAGGCATTAAGGTACAACATGGAATTTATATCGGTACGCAAGGCCCTACTTTCGAGACTCCTGCTGAATATAAACTATTCCACATTCTGGGTGCCGATGCAGTCGGTATGTCTACCGTTCCCGAAGTGATCGTAGCCAACCACTGCGGAATCAAGGTATTCGGAATCTCCGTCATCACTGACTTGGGAGTAGAAGGAAAAATTGTAGAAGTATCGCATGAAGAAGTTCAGAAGGCAGCGGACGCAGCTCAACCTAAAATGACCACTATCATGCGTGAACTTATCAACCGTGCTTAATACTAAACTCTATTTATGCGAACTGAAATAGCAACTCTCGGCGAGTTCGGTCTGATCGACCGCCTCACCGAGGGAATTAAACCAGAAAACGAATCAACCAAATACGGAGTGGGTGATGATGCCGCCGTCCTCTCCTACCCTTCGGAGAAACAACTATTAGTAACAACCGACTTATTAATGGAAGGTGTTCATTTCGACCTGACTTATGTCCCTCTGAAACATCTGGGATATAAATCGGCCGTAGTCAATTTCTCCGATATCTATGCAATGAACGGTACGCCCCGGCAGATCACCGTATCGCTCGCTCTTTCCAAACGCTTCAGCGTAGAGGACATGGAAGAGCTTTATTCAGGCATTCGTCTGGCATGCCAACAGTATCATGTTGACATTATCGGAGGCGATACATCCTCTTCTCTTACGGGACTTGCCATCAGCATCACCTGTATCGGAGATGCCGATAAAGACAAAGTGGTCTACCGCAACGGAGCCAAAGACACTGACTTAATCTGTGTCAGCGGTGACTTGGGCGCCGCCTATATGGGTCTGCAACTCCTGGAACGTGAGAAAACAGTACTGAAGGGTGAAAAAGATATCCAACCGGACTTCACCGGCAAAGAATACTTGCTGGAACGCCAGTTGAAACCGGAAGCCCGTAAAGATATCATCGAAAAACTGGCGGCTGCCAATATTGTCCCCACATCCATGATGGACATCTCCGATGGCCTGTCATCCGAATTAATGCATATCTGCAAACAAAGTAATACCGGATGCCGTGTCTATGAGGAACATATTCCTATTGACTATCAGACGGCTGTCATGGCAGAAGAATTCAACATGAACCTAACCACTTGTGCTATGAATGGCGGTGAAGATTATGAATTGCTTTTCACTGTCCCCATTGCCGATCATGAGAAAGTATCACAGATGGAGGGAATCCGTCTCATCGGGCATATCACCAAACCCGAACTCGGTTGCGCATTGATTACCCGTGACGGACAAGAATTTGAATTGAAAGCTCAGGGATGGAATCCGCTGAAAGAAGATAAATAGATTTTCTCAGTTATATACTGAAAAATATTTCATTCCATACAACACTGATAATAAGCAAAGTAGCTTTTTATCAGTGTTTTTTATTTATAGAACCCTTGCAGAATCCAAAAGTTTAACTACCTTTGCAACCGCAAAAGAGAAACAACTGAGTTGAATTAGCCTTACGGTGCCATAGCTCAGTTGGTAGAGCAAAGGACTGAAAATCCTTGTGTCCCCGGTTCGATTCCTGGTGGCACCACTATCAACTCAGTAACAAAAATCCCTTGAACTTCAAAAGTTCAAGGGATTTTTGTTTTATCTCTTTTCTTATTCACTCTATCGGTGTTTAAGTACACACATGGCTTCCATCAGCATACAACCGGTCAGATGCGATGTCAATCCCACACTCTCATCATCAGCAGGTGCTTTTCTCCAACGACCGCTATATAACATAGTCTTCTGATTCACCCCCTGTTCTGCCATAACCGTAGCACAATGAGTTATGTAGTCGCGAAACTTATTATAATTGGCACTATCCAGTGCAGGGTCATTAATCAGTTTCACAAAATAACGGAAGAAGATGCCATGAAACAAGCCACCGTCACCACCTTCTGCATCGGAGAGTACACCTTCATTTGTCGACAAATGGTCAATCACAAAATTGGCCGCTTTTACTGCATCTGTCAGATATTGCTTATCACCGGTAATCTTATACAGTTCATGAGCTGCTCCCAAGAAAGTACCTGAGTTGTACGAAAATACCCATTTGGTAATCTTGCCTTCTCCATTCATGTTGTCATACACTGCCCCTGTCTGACGGTCGAACAAGTTATTCTTCTCCCATGTATATATTTTAATGGCCTCATTCAGATAAGCCTGTTTGGGTTTTCCGGCCTTTTTGCCCATAGCATCATAAAAATTATACAACCGGGCAGCAATAAGGGCAGCAGGACCATTGGAACAAGCGTTCTTAGATTTTACCACATCCGTCTTCCAGGTAATGCCACCAAACCACGGAGCCTCATCTTCCGGTCCCCAAGTAGACCAAACCCAATCATCGTAGGTCTGTCTCGCCTTTTTCAGATACTTGGTATTCTTAGTGCTTTCAAACATGCGAATCTGTGCCAGAGCAATCCATTCCATATCGTCTACAAACACATTCCACCATGGGTCTTCCTCTCTGCCCGCAAAATTGAATTTCGGTGCACCTTCCCACCATAACGGGTATATATTCAAATACTGTTTGCTTCCGGTACGCATATATGCATCTACCATGACATCCATAGCATGTGCCTGTGGCCAATAATGATTGGTAGTCATATTGGAAAGATCACTACCATAATTAAAATAAAACCGATTCTCATACCCTTTGAAGTTTGCGCCCCAAAAATGCTTGATAAGGGCTTGCGACATACCATCTGCCATTTTCTGCCAATAAACAGGCGTCTTTTCCGCCAGACTTGCTGTAGTTTTTTCTACAATTACAGGATTGCTTCCCCCTGTCTCCGCAGAGAGCTGCAAAGTCAAGCTGAGAAAAAATACCGTAATCAATAAGTTCTTCATGTTTTCTGCGTTTAAAAGTTAATAATATTTCAGACTCAGCGGGCAAAGGTATGAAATAGTAGAGATAATGAATCATTATTTCTTGCCATTTTTGTACGATATGCTGCATTCTTCTTCCGGTTACCCTCCGTTCCCCTGTCTACCTGCAATACTATTTTTACGCATAAAAAATCCCTTGAACCTCTGAGACTCAAGGGATTTTTATTTTATCATATTACACTTAAGCAAATGAATATCTAAAAATAAGTTTCAATACTTACATTTTTTGTTTTAATTCTCCACCGGTTTCTTTTCGAGACAGATATTGACCGCATTCATTCCTTTCACACCACGTTCAAGATCGAATGTTACAATATTACCTTCCGAGATATTACCAACGACATTATTAACATGGAAAAAGTACTTATCAACTCCGGCAAGGTCCTTTATAAAACCAAAGCCTCTTGCCCCATTAAAGAATTCAACTCTCCCTCTCAATATAACGGGTTCCTCGTCTTCTTTCTTCGGAGTTGCAATGATTATCTCATCCAGGTTTATCTCTTCCTTTTTAATGTTTTCAGCCGGAGGAGTCGAAGTTATCATTCCATTCTCGTCCACATAAGCAATCATATCATCGAAGCTGCTTTTACTGGATAACTTTTTGCTATCCTTTTTCTTTTGTTTTTCTTCTCGTTTAGCGAGTCTCTTTTTTTCATTTTCACGTTTACCTACCGTAATGGATTTTGCCATAGAACTTATATTTAATTTATACTATATTTTAATGAATAATGTAAGGGAATGACCTTAAATTGTAAAATCAGCCCTATTTAGTTTTTTGCCTGTCAATTTCTGAATATCATTAATCTGTTTGCGTTCTTCCTGAGAGCAGAATGTAAGTGCCATACCTGCATTTCCTGCTCTTCCCGTACGCCCGATTCGATGTACATATGTCTCAGGAACATCAGGAAGATCATAATTGATAACCAACGGCAGCTCATTAATATCAATTCCCCGGGAAGCGATATCTGTGGCAACCATCACTCGCGTTTTACCCGACTTGAAGTTACCCAATGCGGACTGCCGCGCCGCCTGACTCTTATTTCCATGAATAGCCTGGCTGCCAATGCCGGCTTTACCCAATATTTTAACTATCTTATCAGCATTGTGCTTGGTACGCGAAAAGATAAGTACCGACCGGTCCTCCGATTTTTGCAAAATTGAAATCAGCAACAGGCTCTTTTCTTTCTTCTCTACAAAGTAAACCAGTTGCTTTATAGAATCTACCGTTGATGATTTCGGTGTAACATAAATCTTCAACGGATTCTTCAGCAAGGAATTAGTCAGAGCAATAATCGTATCAGGCATTGTAGCCGAAAAGAACAAAGTTTGCTTTTCTTTCGGAAGTTTCGGCAATATTCGTTTAATATCATGTATAAAGCCCATATCAAGCATACGGTCTGCTTCGTCCAGAACAAAATACTGAATATTATCCAATCGTATATGTCCTTGATTCATCAAATCGAGCAAACGCCCCGGAGTAGCAACCAGAATATCGATTCCTTTATGCAGCATATCCACTTGCGGACGTTGATTCACGCCTCCGAAGATGACTCCGTGACGGATACGTGTATACTTTGAATAATCTTCAATACATTCACTGATTTGCAATGCGAGTTCGCGGGTAGGAGTCAAAATCAGAGCTTTGATTCCCGAACGCTTGCCTTCTCCCTTATTGAGATGCAAATGTTGTATAATAGGTATTGCAAATGAAGCAGTCTTTCCGGTTCCAGTCTGCGCACAGCCTAAAATGTCTTTTTTTGCCAATGCTACAGGAATCGCTTTCTCCTGAATAGGAGTAGGTACTGTATATCCTTTTTCTTCAATTGCTTTTAAAATAGGTTCGGTTATATTTAATTCTTTAAATGTCATAAATGTTATTTTTGCTGTTTCAGCACAGCGGTTAATTTTATATATAGTAAGAGAGCACAACACATTCAATACTGAATATGCAAGGTCTCCGATATTAAACCAGTTTGTGAGTCGCTAAGAAAAACTCGCGTTCCAGTGTATTCATCACTTCTTTCACACTGCTTATTTTATCTGCGAGAAAGGCGTTGCTACCGGCAAAAGCATAACCTTTTTTCATATTTCCTTTGGCCGCATTATACAGCGCTTTAATAATGCAATAAGGACTTTTTGTATAGTCACACGTCTTAATGCAATGGAATGAGCATTTCCTCGGCTTTTCCAGACCATTATTCACACTATGAATAAATTCTCCGTCAATAGCCCGTCCCGGCATTCCAACAGGACTTTCAATAATAAGAACATCTTCGGATTTGGAGTGAATATACACTTCTTTGAAAGTTTCCGAAGCATCACATTCAAGGGTCGTCACGAAAATACTTCCCATCTGCACTCCCGAAGCTCCCAGTTCCATAAAGTGCGCAATATCTTCCCCTGTCGAAATTCCACCGGCGGCAATCACCGGAATATGTTTCTGTTCTTTATAACTGGCCGCAATCGCCACCACTTCGGGAATCAATACATCCAAAGCATAATTCTGGTCTTGCAGCTGTTCTTTCTTAAACCCCAGATGCCCTCCGGCTTTGGGACCTTCTACCACTATCGCATCCGGCAGATAGTTATAATTCTTTTGCCATTTGTCACAGATTATTTTGGCAGCTCTTGAAGAAGATACAATAGGTACTAATTTCGTAATACTCCCCGTAGTCAAATAGGAAGGCAAATCAAGTGGAAGCCCGGCACCGGAAAATATCACATCAATCTTTTCATCAATCGCAGTACGCACCATATCAGCATAATTCGATAAGGCAACCATGACATTCACACCAATAATACCTTTTGTTTTCATGCGTGATTTGCGAATCTCTTCTTTCAGGCCGCTGATGCATTTTTCAGTATAAGTGCCTTTTTCTTTGGGATAAAGCAACCCCAGACCTGCACACGATATAACTCCCACTCCTCCTTCGTTTGCTACTGCTGACGCCAGACCGGACAATGATATCCCAACTCCCATTCCACCTTGTATAACAGGTACTTTAATTTCAATATTTCCTATAAAAAATGATTTCATATATTTTATTCTGTGCTTGGCCATTTCAAAATCAACACACTCCGAACATACTCTATTCAAGTATTCAAAGTCGCCTTCATCATTGGCTGTTCGCTTGATTGGATATTATTTATTAAACTCTCACTCCTGTTTCTTCCAAGAGCATTGTATTACAAAAAAGCCTAATAATCTATTGTCAGAATGGAAAGTGCAGGATTATATACTCCTGATATTGCGCATAAAAGAGGCAGAATTAGCAGAACTTAAATGTAAAATGATTTTTCGTTTTCTCCGTATAACAGAAATTCCTCCGTTGAATCATGAAACGGTAATAGTCTGTATAAAAGCAGAAGACATTATCTTCTGCTTTTATTTATTCTGATATTAATATCTTCTTGAATTGTTATAACCACCTCCACGGTTACCACCGTATGACGGTTTTTCAGCGCGAGGACGTGCAACGCTCACTGAAATAACCTTCTGGTCATATTCAACTCCGTTCAATTCGTCAATAGCTTTTTGTCCTTCTGCATCATTCGTCATTTCTACGAAAGCGAATCCTCTGGATCTGCCGGTTTCTCTATCAAAAATAACTTTGGCTGAAGAAACTTCTCCATACTCTGCAAATAAATTTGTCAAGTCAGCATCATTTGTGCCATAACTTAAACCTGAAATGTAAATGTTCATCTAAAATTTTATTAAAAATAAATACTAATTTGGAGTGAGGAGGATAATTACAGAAGAGGACTACTTACTAATAATATATTATAAAGAAGAACTACACAATAATGATTCGTGACTCAAACTCTGGGAACAAAGATAACACAATTAATTAGATAACTATCTTTTTATTATTTATTTTTCAAGAGATGTTCAATAATTATCATTTGTTAGCACGATTATTGTATGGAAACAATAAGAATAAGCAAATCTCTACTCCTTCCTTGATAATATCACAGATTATATCTACTTTTGTCATACTTCAATCAGAAAAACAGCTCCATACATGCGGGAAATCAAGCTAACAGATATCACACGGGAAGAATTGTGGGCAAAGCAACGTTTGTCCTTTACCGACATCGACTATGCCGTGTGGGAACGGAATAAATCCATGCTTCATCAATTCTCGAAGATGAACCGGAACTGTACATTCGTAGTAGACGTATATAAATGCAGATATGCCTATGCTTCTCCGAACTTTGTAGATTTACTGGGATATGATGCCCACAAGATAGCAACATTGGAAAGGCAAGGTGATTATCTGGAATCGCGCATCCACCCCGACGACCGCGAGCAATTGCTCACCTTACAAATAAAATTAAGTCAGTTTATATATAGTTTGCCTCCAGAACAACGAAATGACTATTCTAATATTTACAGTTTTCGTGTTCTCAATGCGAGGCAACAATACGTGCGTGTTGTCAGCAGGCATCAGGTTCTGGAGCAGACCATCGATGGAAAAGCATGGCTGGTAATCGGGAATATGGATATCTCGCCTGATCAGCAAGAGTCCGAAACGGTAGACTGTACTGTACTCAATCTGAAAAATGGAGAGATGTTCTCCCCTTCTCCGTCACCGCAGACCTTCAGTCCTCTCACCAAACGGGAAGCTGAAATTTTACGCCTGATCCAAAAAGGACTGTTAAGTAAAGAAATAGCAGACAGACTGTGTGTCAGCATTCATACCGTCAACATTCACCGACAGAATCTATTACGGAAATTAGGAGTACAAAATTCCATTGAAGCTATCCGAATAGGATATGAGACGGGAATATTAAGCTGATTAAGGCATCCATTCCAGCACTCCTCCCACCGGATGCTCTTTTCGCCATTCTTCAAACCCGGCATAAGTCCGCACTCCATCCCGTATGACAGCCTGATAATATTCAACCCCCATAATCTTTTCACTTTCGGGTGTCTCATTTTTCAATTGAAGAATTACCCGCCTAGTCTCATCGGTCAAGACGGAAGAAATACGTTCGGCTACTTTCTCAAAATATCCATCGTATCGGGAACCTTTCCGGATATGTATCATATCAATTTGCCAGAGTGCATTCTCCGAATCCTGATACCAGGCATGCCATTCAACACACGCCTCAACAGTATGCAGCAGATTCACGCACTCTATCTTCTTCACTGACGTGTTTTCCGCCAGCTTCGCCATCGCCCTGAAACTATCGGTTAAACTTAAAGAAGACGTATATATATGAAAATCAATATCCCGGTGTTTCATCAGCAACCCCATACGAAGAGAACCAACCAGATTAACCTGTGCACCAATGCTTTCCCATATCGGGATAACATTGACTTTCTCTATTATTTCCCATGCTTTCTGCTGATTTCGTCTTGCAATATCGAGGATATCCATCTTTTTTCTTGATTATAATGAGCACGCAAAAATAAGAAAAAGGCTTCATATATAGCTATAAATAACTATTTAATACCCCACCGGATCTAACTAACTTTGCCACCCTTTCAATCAACTTTTAATACCCAAACTGAATTTATATATGATATTCAACGAAACAGAAGAGCAGGAAAGAGAATATTTGCAACAGGTGCTCAATACCATCCATGATACGATAAACAGCACGGACAAGTCTGTTAAAGAGCACATAGATACTCTGCAGGAATACAAAGATTATCTATGGTCCAATAAAGATATCGATCCTCATGAGATCCGTTCCATGCGTGAAAGTATACTGAATCATTTTGCACGAGGCGAAAATGTGATAGACAAACGCAATCGTCTGAGTAAGATATTGGATATTCCTTACTTCGGACGAATCGACTTTAAGGAAAATGGAAGCGGCGGCAAAAAACTTCCTGTATATATAGGTATACACACATTTTACGATTTCAAAAACAAAAGAAATCTGATATATGATTGGCGGGCACCTATTTCGGGTATGTTTTATGATTATGAATCAGGTGAGGCCACTTATTCTTCCCCTTCAGGCGAAGTGCGTGGAGAGATTTCACTCAAGCGTCAGTACCGCATTCGCAAAGGTAAGATGGAATATATGATTGAAAGTTCCGTCACTGTTCATGATGATATCCTGCAAAAAGAGCTCTGTTCCAATGCAGACGACAAGATGAAAAACATCGTTATGACCATCCAACGCAAACAAAACCGGATTATCCGTAACGAAGATACGCCTGTACTCATCATACAGGGAGTCGCCGGCTCGGGAAAAACGTCTATTGCCTTACACCGTATTGCTTACTTGCTCTATGCACAAAAAGGAAAAATTTCATCCAAAGATATTCTGATCATCTCACCTAATAAAGTATTTGCCGATTACATATCCAATGTCCTTCCGGAACTTGGTGAAACGACTGTACCGGAAACCAGCATGGAACAGATTCTCTCCACCGTCCTCGATAACAAATATAAGTATCAGAATTTCTTCGGACAAGTTTCGGAACTACTGGAACAGCCGGCTCCGGATTTTATCGAACGGATACAATACAAAGCTTCTTTCGAATTTGTTTCCCGACTCGACAAATTCATCCTCCATATGGAAAATCACTATTTCAGAGCGACTGATGTAAAACTCACCAAGTATATCACTATTCCCGCAGAATTCGTAGGGGAACAGTTCAAACGATTCCATCGTTACCCCATACGCCAACGATTTGAAACCATGACAGATTACATTCTGGAAATGATGAAAATCCAGTATAATCTTACAGTGACAACCGCTGAGAAAAATCTGCTGAGAAAAGAAATTAAGAATATGTTTTCAGGAAATAACGACCTCCAGATCTATAAAGACTTTTTCGAATGGGCCGGAAAACCTGAAATGTTCAAGATGCGAAAGAATCGTATGCTGGAATATGCAGATATGGCTCCCCTAGCTTATCTGCACCTCGCATTGGATGGAAATAGAACTCAAACTCATATCAGGCATCTTCTGATAGATGAAATGCAGGACTATTCTCCCATACAATACAAAGTGATCCAAAAACTTTATCCCTGCCGGAAAACAATTCTTGGAGATGCTTCTCAATCTGTCAATCCCTATGGTTCTTCAACTGCTGCCATGATTCAAAAAACGTTTACCACCGGAGAAGTAATGAAACTATGTAAGAGTTACCGCTCTACTTTTGAAATTACCAGTCTGGCACAGAAAATCCAGGCAAACAATGAACTGGAACCCATTATGCGACATGGAGAACAACCTGAAATTCTTCCATTCAAGAATACAGAAGAAGAAACGACAGGCATTGTTAATTTGATATCGGACTTCAGAAACTCTGGATATACATCTTTGGGAATAATCTGTAAAACAGAAACTCTGGCAAAAGCGCTTGCCCAGAAACTCCAAGTCCATACAGATAACATATCGCTTTTGTCAAGTCTAAGTTCAGCTTATACAAAAGGCATTGTTGTCACTTCCGCACACATGGCAAAAGGGTTGGAATTTGATGAAGTAATCGTTCCACAAGCTGATAATCAGAATTATCATTCTACCATAGATAAGAGTATGCTTTATGTGGCGGTGACAAGGGCGATGCATAAAATCACATTGACCTATAGCGGGATACCCAATCGGTTCATCGAATAATTCCCCATCAAGATGGTGGTTATTTGCCCGTTTACCGCTTCTTTGCATGTAGTATACCCTGGCTTAACCTGTTTATCAACTAAAGTTTGTGTGTTAACTAACTGCAGGGAAAACGCATTATAAATCATGTAAAATAAGTTCCCATAAGAATTCATTATCCCACCCTGCTATTAATCTTTTTCTATTGATTGGTATCTCTCT
>CXSE01000213.1_pt1 | contig 20095 bp, 10 predicted proteins | sample 591741 | NCBI WGS metagenome assembly CXSE01 (sample SAMEA3491337, study PRJEB9169) | human gut metagenome | biome: ENVO:mammalia-associated habitat; material: ENVO:feces | place: Bangladesh | collected 2010-04-07
ATAATGAATACAAAATATTCTATTAAGAAAGTATGGTACTATCTGCTTTGTATGATAATGACTCTTCAGCTAATAGCTTGTACGGAAGAGACTCACGAGTCATATACTGCAGCACCGGAGGTCGAAGATATCTATATTGACCAGCTGGAAGAACTGATTAATAAGATGAAGGATTTGCAGAAGAACTCGGAATATGGAGAAAAGAAAGGGCAATATCCTACAGAGAGTCGTGCCATCCTGACAGATGCTATCGATGATGCCAATCGTTCAGTTCTGTTGATCAAATATCAGAATCCTGTTCCGTCGGAGCAGGAAAAGCAGCGTTACGTTGCCAGTGCAAAATCTGCAATTGATAAGTTTAAGGGTACTATTCGTACGGAAGATGCTGAAACAACACCTGCAGAACTGTTTGTTGATGGTAAAGGCGGCAATTCATATATTGATTTCGGACGTAGTGAAGAATATGTTAAGTTTGGAGAACAAGGTCATCAATCATTTACCGTAGAGTTGTGGGTAAAGGTTACGGAGCGCGGCAGATGGGATAATTGCCTGTTCCTGTGCTCATACATGTCAGACAGTAGCTGGCGTAATGGCTGGATGATGTACTGGCGTAAAGATGATAATGGTGTTTACCGTACTACTTGGGGTGGATTGAATACGACCAATGGTGACAGGGATCTTTGGGAACCGAAATTCCAGATTTCTGATGATTTGAATAAATGGCAGCATTTTGTAGCAGTATATAGTGATGAAGGTTTGGACGGCAATTCTACATTACGTGCAAAATTATACTTAAATGGTGAGTTGAAGAAAGAAGAAACAGTTTCTCCTACAACGAGAGTTTATCAGTCAGGACATTATTCAGATTACTCAAAACCGATGACTGCATTTGGTCGTTACATGAGAGTGAGCGATGATTTGTATGAAGAAGGATTCTCCGGATATATGAAGAAAATCCGTATCTGGAAAACGGCAAAAGGGGCAGATTATGTAAAGCAGTCTTATGAAGGAACAGCAGAAGTAACCGGAAAAGAAACGGATTTGGCAGCCGGATGGGACTTTACATCTAAACCATCGGGAACAGATAACGAGATTATTGACTTGACTGGTCGTCATACAGCGAAAATTATAGGTACCTATAAGTGGGAACGTATTCTAGAATAATAAAGAGAGAAATAATGAAAGACATGAAACAATTAATTAATAAATGGGGAGAGAGTATGCTCTTTTCCCTTCTGATGGCGCTTTGCCTCACATGGACTTTTACAGCTTGTTCGGATGATAAAGATAATGAATATATATCTGATACGCAACTTAGCATATTAGAGGACAATCGGACTTCTTTATCATATTTGTTGAAAAACTCTACCTTTGGAACAGCGCCGGGAACTTTTCCGGAAGCCAGCAAGGAGATACTGAATAATGCAATAGCGGAACTGGACCAGTTGATTACCAAGGTAAAGGGCGGTGAGATGTTTGATGAGGCGACCTTTGAGGCTACAATAGCTAAGGTAAATCAGGCAATAGATGAGTTCAAAAACTCTAAATACTATAACCTTTCTCCGGAAGCCCAGAAGTTCATTAGTGATCTGATGGCAAAAGCAGATGAGTTAAGAGAAATGATAGCTAATGAAGCATTGTGGGGAAATCATCAGGGACAATATCCGGTAGAAGGTAAGGCTACACTGGAAAGTGCAGCGGAAGATTTGGAGAGTTTGGCAGACAGAATCAAAACCAGTGCCATCACAGATATGACGCAGGAGATATATGATGATGCCATTGCGGCTGCTGATAAGAAACTGCAAGAAGTGGAAAATTCTGCATGGCCGGAAGATAATCTTGTCTGGAATTTATTTGTGGATGGTAATAAGGGTGGTTACATCGACTTTGGATATAGCGAGGATTTTGTGAAATTTGGTGATGATAATAATCAGAATTTTACGATTGAGCTTTGGATAAATATCAAAGAATTCTGTTCTAAGTCAGGGGAAGACAATAGTACCTTCCTTGCTGCATTTGTTAATTCTCCCCGAAGCGGCTGGCGTGTTCAGTATCGTAAAGTGAATGGTGGCAATGAACACTGGCTGAGAGGTTCTATGGCACATTGGCAGAATGAAGGTCCAAAAGATCCGGAATGGTGGGAGCCGAGAGCCATCGTAAACAATCCCAAAGATAAATGGACACACTTTGCTTTTGCTGTAGCGGATAATGGTGTTCCGGGATTTGATCCACCTCAGGAACATACTAAATCCTGTGTATTTGTGAATGGTTCGCAATCCGGCGAGGTGATTCGTGTAGGTGAGGCTTGGAGAACTTATATTAACAATGGTTGTATTGAAGAGAAAATGCCTATGACTGCCTTCTGCCGTTTGAATACAGATAAAACGACTCGTGAAGAATACTTCTCCGGTTATATCAAATATATGCGTATATGGAAAGGTATCAGAAGTCGCGATGATCTACGTTTATCTGCGATGGGGCAGGTTGACGTAGATCCGAATGATCCGAATCTGGTTGCAGCCTGGGATTTTGAAGTCTTGGGAGCACAACCTTCCGGAACAACAATCACTGATATTACAGGACGTCATGTCGCTACTCTAAAAGGTCCGGAAGGAACATATCAATGGGTGGAAAGTACGACTATCGCACAGTGATTAATGCAGATTTTTCAATAGTGTATTAAATTATATCAGTGCTTCCCTTTGCTTTGCATAATGCAGGGCAAGGGGATTTTTTTAAGTCATTATCTGCGTTTGCAAATAGCAAAAGGGTGTTTTGGTCTGTATTTGTTCTTTATTGAATAGAGATTATCGTTCTTTTTCGTCTATTTCTGCAATCTTTGTAACAGGAAAAATATTAAAACTTATCAACTATCATGAAAAGCAAAATTCTTTTGGCGGTAGCTTTACTGCTGGCGATATCAACTACTAGTGTATGGGCGGCTGATAGCTCAGAAAAAACGAACCAGAAGACAGGGTCTTACACCAATGAAGATGTGTGGGCGGCATACGAAGGATTTAATAATACGCTGCTCGACCCGGATAAATATATCTATAAAACGACTTCGGCCTATGAACAGGCGGTAGACCGTGGTCATGGCGCAGCTGCTATCTGGTGTCAGCCTATTTACTGGGATATGTCAATGAACGCCTATAAACTGGCGAAGGCTCAGAAAGATAAAAAGAAAAGAGCCTATTACAAAGAGCTCTGCGAAAAGATATTCGCTGGAAATAAAGCCCAATATTGTCACTTTGATTTCGATAATAATAATGAAAATACCGGATGGTTTATCTATGATGATATCATGTGGTGGACGATCTCTTTGGCACGTGCATACGAACTGTTTGGTGTGGATGAATATCTGAAACTGTCTGAAGAGAGCTTCAGTCGTGTATGGTACGGTTCTAAAAAAGTAGGCGATACAGGATCATATGACAAAGAGAACGGAGGGATGTTCTGGCAATGGCAGCCGATCCATAATCCCAAGCCGAACAGACCGGGGGACGGAAAGATGGCTTGTATCAATTTCCCTACCGTGGTAGCAGCACTTACACTGTACAATAATGTTCCGAAGAAGAGAAAAGAATCAACCGAAGAATCACCCAAGTATCAGACAAGAGAACAGTATTTGGCTAAAGGTAAAGAGATTTATGAATGGGGAGTAGAAAACCTGTTGGACAAGAAGACGGGACGGATAGCTGATAGTCGTCATGGCAATGGTAATCCAGCCTGGAAAGCGCATGTATATAATCAAGCTACCTTTATCGGTGCTTCCGTATTGCTTTACAAGGCGACTAAAGAAAAACGCTACCTGGATAATGCAATCCTTGCAGCAGACTATACAGTCAATGAAATGTCTGCGAAGCATAACCTGCTGCCCTTTGAAAGAGGAATCGAGCAAGGTATCTATACGGCTATTTTTGCAGAATACATAGCTATGCTGGTATACGACTGCGGACAAACACAATATATCCCGTTCCTGAAACGTAATATTGAATCCGGTTGGGCAAACAGGGATAAGACACGTAATGTATGTGGCGGAGAATATGAGAAAGCATTACCGGCCGGTGCTGAGATAGACAGCTACTCGGCTTCCGGTATACCGGCATTGATGCTTCTGTTTCCGGCAGAAAAATAATCCGAAGAGAAACGGGGCAACGACCAGATATAAAAATGAAAATACACCTGAATATCATGAACAATAAACATTTACTGATTGCTCTCGGCTTGCTTCTTGCCTGCAATCATACTACTTATGCGCAAAAAGGAAAAAGCAAAGAAGCAAAGACCACGTTTCAGACTTCTGAACCCTGGAAACCCGAAACAGACGTACGTGCTGATGCCACGATGGTATATGGTACACTGGATAAGCCCGGAGTAACTTTTGAACAACGCATTCAGTCATGGAGAGACAAAGGTTATCTGACGGAATTTATGACCGGAGTTGCCTGGGGAGACTACAAGGACTACTTTCTGGGGAAATGGGATGGAGTAGACGGGCATCTGAAAGAAGGACAGCGCGACCGTAATGGAAATGAAATAGCTCATGGTCATCTGATCCCTTATATCGTACCTACCGAAAGTTTTATCCGCTATATGCAGGAAACACAGATCAAACGGGTGATTGACGCCGGGATAACATCCATATATCTGGAAGAACCGGAGTTTTGGATGCGTGGCGGATATAGCGAAGCTTTTAAATCCGAATGGCAGAAATATTATAATTTCCCCTGGAGAGCTCAGCACGAATCTCCCGAAAACACATACCTTTCCAACAAACTGAAATATCATCTGTACTATAATGCGCTGGATAAGATATTCACTTATGCCAAAGAATACGGAAAATCGAAAGGACTGGATATCAAATGTTATGTGCCGACGCATTCTTTGATTAATTATACTTCCTGGCAGATTGTAAGTCCGGAAGCCAGCCTGGCTTCATTGGATTGTGTAGACGGCTACATTGCCCAGGTATGGACAGGGACTGCCCGCGAACCGAATTTCTATAACGGCGTGCAGAAAGAACGTGTATTCGAGAATGCGTTTCTGGAATACGGGTGTATGAAGTCGATGACTGCACCGCTGAACCGGAAAATGTATTTCCTGACAGACCCGATCGAAGACCGTGCGAAAGACTGGCTGGACTATAAAATCAATTATCAGGCCACTTTTGCAGCACAGTTGATGTATCCTATGGTAGATACCTACGAAGTAATGCCCTGGCCGGACCGTATCTATCAGGGACTGTACCGGATAGCGGGAACGGATCAGAAAGAACGCATTCCCCGCTCTTATTCCACCCAGATGCAGACAATGGTTAATACACTGAATGATATCCGTACTTCCGATAAAAAGATTACAGGTACACAGGGCATCGGTGTACTGATGGCAAACTCACTGATGTTTCAACGTTTTCCGAATCATAACGGTTACGATGATCCGCAATTTTCCAGTTTCTACGGACAAACTTTGCCTCTGTTGAAACGTGGTATTCCGGTAGAGCTGGTACACATGGAAAATACCCCTTTCAAAGAAACATTTAAAGGACTCCACATACTTGTCATGTCTTATTCAAACATGAAACCGATGAAACCGGAATATCACAACTATTTGGCTGATTGGGTGAAGAAGGGCGGAATACTTATCTATTGTGGAGAAGATATCGACCCTTATCAAACGGTACTGGAATGGTGGAATACAGATGGAAATGAATATAAAACGCCTTCGGAACACCTGTTCGAGAAGATGAATCTATCTCGTAATCCGGGTGAAGGAACTTACCGCTATGGTAAAGGAACGGTGATTGTGATGCGTGAAGACCCCAAACATTTTGTTTTGAAAGCCGGAAACGATCAGAAATATTTTGAAACGATCGCATCCGCTTATCAGAAAAAGATTGGCAAAGAGATAGAAACCAAGAACAGCTTCATTGTAGAACGTGGTCCATATACCATTGCTGCTGTCATGGACGAAAGCGTTTCCAAAGAGCCACTGACGTTATCCGGATTATATATCGACCTGTTCGACAAAGACCTGCCGGTACTGACTTCCAAACAAATCCAACCGGGTGAACAGGGGTATCTTTATGATCTGAATAAAGTATCCGGTAAAATAAAAGCAAAAGTGCTCTGCGGAGCTTCTCGTATCTATGATGAGAAAGTTGGCAAACAAAGTTACTCTTTTGTAGCCAAAAGCCCGATAAATACAACCAATGTATCAAGGGTCCTCTTGCCTCGTAAACCAGAGAAAATACGTGTGAATGGAAAAGAGGAACAACCGGAATGGGATGAATCATCAAAAACTCTTCTGTTGAGTTTCGAGAACGATCCTGCCGGTGTGAATGTGTCAATAGAATGGTAAATAGATTAAATAAAACAGGTAATTAAATTATGAAACAACAACTGATGACGCTGTTGCTGGGAGCAGCCTCTGTATTTTGTAGCTGTGAGACCCAGCTGGAACAGCATGTGAAGAGCGAGTTGCGTGCTCCGGCTTATCCGCTGGTGAGCATAGACCCGTATACCAGTGCATGGTCTTTCACGGACAACTTATACGACGGTTCGGTCAAACATTGGAGCGGTAAAGATTTCCCTTTAATCGGTGTAGCTAAAGTCGACGGACAGACTTACCGCTTTATGGGAACGGAGGAACTGGAATTGAGACCTCTGGTGAAAACTTCGGAACAAGGTAACTGGACAGGAAAATATACAATTCAGCAACCTGCCGACGGATGGCAGAATGTCGGCTTCAATGATGCTGCCTGGAAAGAAGGTGAAGGTGCCTTCGGAACCATGGAGAACGAACATGTAGCCAAGACCCAGTGGGGTGAAGAATTTATCTGGGTACGCCGTGTCGCTGATATTCAGGAAGACCTGACAGGTAAGAATGTATATCTGGAATATTCTCATGATGATGATGTGATTATCTATATCAACGGAATAAAGGTTGTAGACACAGGAAACGCTTGTAAGAAGCACGTACAGGTGAAGTTATCGGAAGAAGTGGTAGCGTCCCTGAAAAAGGGAGAAAACCTGATTGCCGCTTATTGTCACAATCGTGGAGCGAATGGCTTGCTGGATTTTGGTTTGCTGGTAGAATTGGATGATAACCGTTACTTCAATCAGACTGCACAGCAGACTTCTGCCGATGTTCAACCTATGCAGACTTATTATAACTTCACTTGTGGTCCGGTAGACTTGAATTTGACATTTACTGCGCCCCTGTTTATGGACAATCTGGACTTGATGGCACGCCCTGTCAACTATATTTCTTATGAAGTCATTTCTAACGACGGACAGGCGCACCAAGTTGAACTCTATTTTGAAGCTGCTCCTCAATGGGCACTCGATCTGCCTCATCAGGAATCCGTAGCCGACAGCTTTACTGACGGTGATCTGTTGTTCCTGCGTACCGGCAGCCGTAATCAGGACATCCTGAAAAAGAAAGGTGACGATGTACGTATTGACTGGGGACACTTCTACCTGGCTGCTGAAAAAGAGAACAGCACCTATGCTATCGGTGACGGAAAGAAACTTCGCCAAAGCTTTACAGAGAACAAACTGGAAGCTCCTACCACCAATGGTTATGACAAACTAGCTTTAGTACGCTCACTGGGTGAAACAAAGAAAGCGAACGGACACCTGCTGATCGGTTACGATGATATTTACTCTATCCAGTACTTTGGTGAAAACCTCCGTCCTTACTGGAACCGTACAGGTAGCGAAACAATCGTATCGCAATTCCAGAAAGCAGAACAGGAATACAAGACTCAAATGCAGAATTGTGCAGCTTTCGATAAGAAACTGATGGCGGAGGCTGAAGTAGCTGGCGGACGCAAGTATGCCGAACTTTGCGCTCTGGCTTATCGTCAGGCATTAGCTGCCCATAAACTGGTACAAGCTCCGAATGGTGACCTGGTATTCCTTTCCAAAGAGAATTTCAGTAATGGTTCCATCGGAACAGTCGATCTGACTTATCCGGGAGCTCCGTTGCTTCTGCTTTACAATCCGGAACTGGTCAAAGCTACCATGAACCATATCTTCTATTATAGTGAAAGCGGAAAATGGACCAAACCGTTTGCTGCTCACGACGTAGGTACATATCCGCTGGCTAACGGCCAGACTTACGGAGGCGATATGCCAATCGAAGAATCCGGCAATATGGTAGTCCTTGCTGCGGCGATTGCTGCTGTAGAAGGAAATGCCGACTACGCACAAAAGCATTGGGAAACTCTGACAACCTGGACGGATTATCTGGTAGAGTACGGTCTTGATCCGGAGAACCAACTTTGTACGGATGACTTTGCCGGACACTTTGCGCACAATGCCAATCTTTCTATCAAGGCTATCATGGGTATTGCTTCTTACGGCTACATGGCAGATATGCTGGGCAAAAAAGACATTGCTGAAAAGTACACGAAGAAGGCGAAAGAAATGGCTGCCGAATGGGTGAAGATGGCGGATGACGGCGACCACTACCGTCTGACATTCGACAAGCCGGGAACCTGGAGCCAGAAGTATAATCTGGTATGGGACAAATTGCTGAAACTGCAGATTTTCCCGGAAAAAGTTGCTGAGACAGAAATTGCTTATTATCTTACGAAGCAAAATAAATACGGCCTTCCGCTGGATAACCGTGAAACTTATACCAAGACTGACTGGATCATGTGGACAGCTACCATGGCACAGGACAAAGCTACTTTCGAGAAGTTTATTGAACCGGTATATCTTTTTATGGATGAAACGACTACCCGCGTTCCGATGTCCGACTGGGTATTTACGGACAATCCGATTCAGAGAGGTTTCCAGGCGCGTTCCGTAGTTGGCGGCTATTTTATAAAGATGCTTGAAGAAAAACTAACTAAATAAAACAAGAACACCATGAAAAAACTCGCTCTATTAGCTTTTACTTTATTTAGTGCGTGGAATATGGATGCTAAAACGATTACCGGACCAGTGGACTATGTCAGTCCGCTGGTAGGTACTCAGTCCAAGCACGCCTTATCTACCGGAAACACTTATCCCGCTATCGCCCTTCCCTGGGGAATGAACTTTTGGGTTCCCCAGACCGGAAAAATGGGGGATGGCTGGGCATATACCTATGATGCCGATAAAATCAGAGGTTTTAAACAAACCCACCAGCCCAGCCCCTGGATCAATGATTACGGTCAGTTCTCCATCATGCCGATTACCGGTAAAGCCGTTTTCGATCAGGATCAGCGTGCCAGCTGGTTCTCGCATAAAGCAGAAACGGCTACTCCTTACTATTACAAAGTATACCTTGCCGACCATGATGTAGTAACCGAGATTGCTCCGACAGAAAGAGCGGCAGCATTCCGCTTCACTTTCCCTGAGAACGATCACTCTTATGTAGTTGTAGATGCTTTCGACAACGGTTCGTTTGTGAAAGTCATCCCTTCGGAAAACAAGATTATCGGTTATACGACCAAGAACAGCGGCGGTGTTCCCGCAAACTTCAAGAATTACTTCGTACTGGAGTTTGACAAGCCTTTTACTTATACGGCAGCTGTTGCCAATGGTAACATCGATACCAATAAACTGGAAGCCAACGATAAGCATGCCGGCGCATTGATCGGTTTTAAAACCCGTAAAGGCGAACAGGTAAATGTACGTGTAGCTTCTTCTTTCATCAGCCCCGAACAGGCGGAACTGAACTTGAAAGAGTTGGGCAAAGATAACATAGACCAGATTGCGGCAAAAGGCCGTAAGGTATGGAACGACGTTTTGGGACGCATCGAAGTGGAAGATGATGATATCGACCATTTGCGTACTTTCTACTCCTGCCTGTATCGTTCGGTACTTTTCCCCAGAAGTTTCTACGAAATAGACGCGAAAGGAGATATCGTTCACTACAGTCCTTATAATGGTGAAGTACTTCCCGGCTATATGTTTACCGATACCGGTTTTTGGGATACGTTCCGTTGTCTTTTCCCTTTCCTGAACCTGATGTATCCGTCTATGAACATGAAGATGCAGGAAGGATTGGTAAATACCTACAAAGAAAGCGGCTTCCTGCCGGAATGGGCAAGCCCGGGACACAGAGGCTGTATGGTTGGCAACAATTCGGCTTCGGTAGTTGCCGATGCTTACCTGAAAGGTCTGAAAGGATATGATATCGAAACCCTTTGGGAAGCTGTAAAGCACGGAGCTAATGCGGTACATCCGCAGGTTTCTTCTACCGGACGTCTGGGCTATGACTACTACAATAAGCTCGGTTATGTTCCTTACAACGTAGGCATCAATGAAAATGCAGCCCGCACACTGGAGTATGCATACAATGACTGGTGTATCTATCAGCTGGGTAAGGCCTTGAACAAGCCTAAAAAGGAAATTGAGATCTTTGCAAAGAGAGCCATGAACTATAAGAATCTGTATGATCCCGAACATAAACTGATGCGCGGCAAGAATGAGGATGGCAAATTCCAGTCTCCGTTCAACCCGTTGAAGTGGGGAGACGCTTTCACCGAAGGAAACAGCTGGCATTATACCTGGTCCGTATTCCATGATCCTCAGGGATTGATCGACCTGATGGGCGGAAAAGACGGCTTCAACCAGATGATGGACTCTGTATTTATCCTGCCTCCTGTCTTTGACGACAGTTATTATGGCGGTGTCATCCACGAAATCCGTGAGATGCAGATTATGAATATGGGTAACTATGCACACGGTAACCAGCCTATCCAGCATATGCTGTATATGTACAACTACTCCGGTCAGCCGTGGAAAGCGCAGCACTGGATTCGTGAAGTGATGGATAAGCTTTATACTCCTGCTCCCGACGGTTATTGTGGTGATGAGGACAACGGCCAGACTTCTGCGTGGTATGTGTTCTCTGCCATGGGCTTCTATCCGGTATGTCCGGGTACGGATGAGTATATTCTCGGTACTCCTTACTTCAAACAGATGAAGCTGCATCTTGAAAATGGAAAGACAGTAACCATCTCCGCTCCAAATAACGGAGACGACAAACGTTATATCTCTTCCATGACCTTGAACGGCAAAGACCATACAAAGAACTACGTGACTCACGAGGACCTTATGAACGGTGCTTCCATCACTTTCAAGATGGATTCCAAACCCAATGAGCAGCGTGGTACCAAAGAAACCGATTTCCCTTATTCTTTCTCCAACGAATTTAAAAAGAAAAAGTAATTTATGAAGAAGCAAGTAAAATATATCAGTGCGGGTATGCTGGCAGGCATGCTCCTTTGTGGCGGTCAGATGCAGGCTGCAAATACGATGTCCGGAATGCATGTATGTGTGACGGACGCTATTCAGAAAGACAATCGTCCGGAAGTTTCCAAACGTCTTTTCCGTTCGAATGCGGTAGAAAAGGAAATCATCCGTGTGCAGAAACTTCTGAAAAACGAGAAACTGGCATGGATGTTCGCAAACTGTTTCCCCAATACCATCGATACTACCGTACACTTCCGCAAAGGCGCGGATGGCAAACCGGATACATTCGTTTATACGGGCGACATTCACGCAATGTGGCTTCGTGACTCGGGTGCGCAGGTATGGCCGTATGTGCAGTTGGCAAACTCCGATCCCGAACTGAAAGAGATGCTGGCAGGTGTTATCCTCCGCCAGTTCAAATGTATCAATATCGATCCGTATGCAAACGCATTTAATGACGGTGCCGTTGAAGACAATCACTGGATGAGTGACCTGACCGATATGAAGCCGGAACTGCACGAGCGTAAATGGGAAATCGATTCACTTTGCTACCCGCTGCGTCTGGCTTATCACTACTGGAAAACAACCGGAGATGCCAGCATCTTCTCAGAAGAATGGATTCAGGCTATCACCAATGTGCTGAAAACATTCAAGGAACAACAGCGCAAAGACGGAGTTGGCCCGTATAAATTCCAGCGTAAGACAGAACGTGCATTGGATACATTGAATAATGACGGACTCGGAGCACCAGTGAAACCGGTTGGTCTGATCGTCTCCTGCTTCCGTCCTTCGGATGATGCGACGACTCTTCAATATCTGGTACCTTCCAATTTCTTTGCCGTATCTTCATTGCGCAAAGCAGCCGAAATACTTGATAAGGTAAATAAGAAGACTGCTTTGGCTAAGGAATGCAAAGACCTGGCAAAGGAAGTAGAGACAGCATTGAAGAAATATGCGGTATACAACCACCCGAAATATGGTAAAATCTATGCTTTTGAGGTAGACGGCTTCGGAAATCACTTCCTGATGGATGATGCCAATGTACCGAGCCTGCTTGCCATGCCTTATCTGGGTGATGTAGATGTAAACGATCCTATCTATCAGAATACCCGTAAATTCGTGTGGAGCGAAGACAATCCTTACTTCTTCAAAGGCAAGGCAGGCGAAGGTATCGGCGGACCGCATATCGGTTATGATATGGTGTGGCCGATGAGTATCATGATGAAAGCCTTCACCAGCAAGGATGATGCGGAAATCAAAACCTGTATCAAAATGCTGATGGATACCGATGCCGGAACAGGCTTTATGCATGAATCTTTCCACAAAGACGATCCGAAGAACTTCACCCGTGCCTGGTTTGCCTGGCAGAATACGCTTTTCGGAGAACTGATTCTTAAGTTGGTTAACGAAGGCAAAGTAGATTTATTGAATAGTATCAATTAATAGAATACCATGAAAAAGTTATGTGTATGGGCAGTTGCCGCCCTCTTAATGGCAGCTTGTACACCGAAAGCCGAGAAAACAACGGATTCCGGTTTATTGCAAAGTAACTTCCAGATGGAAGTGGATGGAAAGAAAACAGATTTGTATACCTTGCGCAACAAGAACAACATGGAAGTTTGTGTAACGAACTTCGGTGGTCGTATCGTTTCAGTGATGGTACCCGACAAGGACGGACAGATGCGTGATGTAGTGCTCGGCTTCGATTCGATTCAGGATTATGTCAGCAAGCCTTCGGACTTCGGAGCAAGCATCGGCCGTTATGCTAACCGTATCAACCAAGGTCGATTTACTTTGGACGGTACTGAGTATCAGTTGCCTCAGAATAATTACGGTCACTGCCTGCATGGCGGTCCGCAAGGATTCCAGTACCGTGTGTTTGATGCCGTTCAGCCGAATCCGCAAGAACTGGAATTGACTTACACGGCAGAAGATGGCGAAGAAGGTTTCCCGGGAAATATCACTTGTAAAGTGTTGATGAAGCTGACAGACGATAATGCGATCGATATCCGTTACGAAGCGGAAACCGACAAGCCGACCATTGTGAATATGACTAACCACTCTTACTTCAATCTTGACGGAGACGCAGCCCGTAATGAGGCGCATCTGCTGACAATTGATGCTGACTATTATACTCCGGTAGACAGTACCTTCATGACTACAGGCGAGATCGCTCCGGTTGAAGGAACTCCGATGGACTTCCGCACTCCGACTCCGGTAGGCGCACGTATCAATGACTACGATTTCGTACAGTTGAAGAATGGTAACGGTTACGATCATAACTGGGTATTGAATACTAAGGGCGACATTACCCGTAAGTGTGCTACTCTCGAATCACCGCTGACTGGTATCGTACTCGATGTATATACTAACGAACCGGGTATTCAGGTATATGCAGGAAACTTCCTGGATGGTTCGTTGACCGGAAAGAAAGGTATCACTTACAACCAGCGTGCTTCCGTATGTCTCGAAACTCAGAAGTATCCGGATACTCCGAACAAACCGGAATGGCCTTCGGCAGTACTTCGTCCGGGCGAGAAATATATGAGTCAGTGTATCTTTAAGTTCTCTGTAAACAAGAATTAAAGATAAGTTATATCATTAGTTAACCCAGGGGTGACTAAGAAGTCGGTGCTATCTCCAATCTCCTCCTTCCCGAAGGAGGAGATTGGAGATACTACCAACTTTTTAATCAGTCCAGATACTATTTTAGAAGCATGAAAAACAACCGAAGCAGATGGTATGCCCTTCTTTTAGTCGTGTTATCTATCATGACACCGTCAGTTGCACAAAATACAAAGTATGTCAACTTGTTTATCGGTACTTCCGGTGATAACGGACAGGTAGCTCCGGGCGCTGCCGCTCCTTTCGGAATGGTTTGTGTGTGTCCGGATAATGATCCGCGTAGCCATGCCGGTTATGATTATGCAGTGACGAAAGTCTCCGGTATCTCTGTCAACCGCCTCTCCGGAGTGGGATGTAGTGGCGGAGGAGGAAACCTGCGCATTCGTCCGGTAGCTCCTTCACAGGAATTGCATATTAAAAAGTCCCGCGAGAAAGCAACTCCCGGATATTACTCGACAGCTTTTACCAATGGTATCAAAACTGAATTGACAGCGACCAACGCTATGGCGGTGGAACGCTATAAATTTCCCCGAAGCCTTTCCGCTGCCCTTTGGATAGACTTCGCCTCTACGTTTGAAGACGTAGCTACCTGCCATTACAAACGTATATCGGAAACTTGCATCGAAGGCTATGTACAGGCAAAGAACGTCTGCGGACATGGACGCTACAAACTCTATTTCTCCTTAAATACCAGCCATCCTTTCCAGTTGGAAGAACAGAAAGAGACGACTGCCTGCCTTACCTTTGGCAAAAAGGTACGTTCGGTGGAAGTCCGTATCGGACTGTCTGCGTTAAGTTCCGAACTGGCGAGCTGGGAATGTGCCCGTTGGGAAAAGATGGACTTCGAAGATGTGAAATCCCGGACCGCTGATCAGTGGGAAAAACAACTGTCGGCTATCGACGTCAAAGGAGGCAAGAAAGATGACAGGGTCATTTTCTATACTTCCCTGTATCGTACTTACCTGAGTCCGGCGGATGTCAGTTCTCCGGACGGAGCTTATCTGGGTACGGATGGAAAAGTGTATATCTCAGAAGACTTCCGATATTACAGTAACTGGTCGTTATGGGATACCTTCCGCACTAAATTCCCTTTGTTGGTACTGACCGAACCTGCGAAGATGCGGGATATGGCGACTTCCCTGATTCATCTGTATGCAACGGGAAAGAAAGACTGGTCCACCGGATTCGAGTCTACCCCGACAGTACGTACGGAACATGCCGTAATTCTTTTGTTGGACGCTTACCGGAAAGGAATTACCAACCTTGATTTCCGTAAAGGATACGCTGGTATGAAGCAGGAAATGGAGCGGTTGCCCATGCGTTCGCCCGACCAGAAGATGGAATCGGCATATGACTTGTGGGCAATGGCAAAGATTGCGGAAATCATCGGTGAAAAGGCGGATTCCGAACAATACCGGCAACGTTCGGTCTCTCTTTTTGAAGAAACATGGAAGAAGGAATTTATGAATGTGACTCCCGCTTTTGAAGTGATGAAGAACAACGGACTCTATCAGGGAACCCGTTGGCAATACCGATGGGCGGCTCCACAATACATTGATAAAATGATAGAATGGGTAGGGCAGGACTCTCTTCGTTCGCAGCTTACCTATTTCTTCGACCATCACCTTTATAATCAAGGAAACGAACCGGATATCCATGTTCCTTACCTGTTCAACCGACTTGGGGCACCGGAGAAAACCCAGCAGATAGTGCGCAGTCTGATGACCGAACCGATGATCCATAAATATGGAGGCAACTCGGAATTTAAGACTCCTTATCTGGGTAAAGCATTCAAGAATGCCCCCGAAGGGTATAGTCCCGAAATGGACGAAGACGACGGTACGATGAGTGCCTGGTACGTGTTCGGGGCAATGGGTTTCTATCCTCTGCTTGTGGGAGATGAATACTATGATCTGACCTCTCCGCTTTTCGACAGGGTACTGTTGCGGTTGACGAATGGAAACGTACTTACTATTCAGACAGAAGGACGGAAAAAGAAAGACGCACCGATCAAAAGTATCCATTTCAACGGGAAAAAGATTGCTGACTACCGTATATCTCACAATGAACTGATAAAAGGCGGAGAATTGATTTATAATTATAAATAAACCGAATTAAAACAAGGCTGACTAAAAAGTCGGTAGTATCTCCAAAAAAATATTCAAAATGAAACAGAAACGATCTTTTAAAATAGGTGTTGCGGGTACGCTGCTGACTGTCGGGTTACTGACAGCAGCTTTTACTACACGCACTGCCAGTGAGTCTGTAAGGGTGATGGACCGCCCCGACACAGAATCGACGAATGTGAATTATGTGAGCTATCGGGCCCCGCTCCGTCCGTTGAACTTTATTAAGCTGCCTGTCGGCAGCATCCAGCCGGAAGGCTGGGTAAAGAAGTACCTCGAACTGCAACGTGACGGGCTGACCGGACATCTGGGAGAAATCAGTGCCTGGCTGGAGAAAGATAATAACGCCTGGCTGACAACCGGTGGTGATCATGGCTGGGAAGAAGTACCTTACTGGCTGAAAGGTTATGGCAACCTTGCCTATATCCTGAATGACCCGAAAATGATTGCAGAAACAAAAACATGGATTGAAGGTGTATTTGCCAGTTGCCAGCCCGATGGATACTTCGGTCCTGTCAACGAACGGAACGGCAAGCGTGAGTTGTGGGCACAGATGATTATGCTCTGGTGTCTGCAATCTTATTATGAGTATTCTCAGGACCAACGGGTTATTGACCTGATGACGAACTACTTCAAATGGCAGATGACTGTCCCCGACGATAAACTTCTGGAAGACTATTGGGAAAACAGCCGTGGCGGTGACAACATCATCAGTATCTATTGGCTTTATAACCATACCGGAGATGCCTTCCTGCTGGACCTTGCCAAGAAGATTCACCGCAACACAGCCGACTGGACAAAATCAACCTCCCTGCCCAACTGGCACAATGTGAACATCGCCCAGTGTTTCCGCGAACCTGCCACTTATTATATGCAGACCGGAGATTCCGCCATGCTCAAAGCCTCTTATAATGTACATCATTTGATCCGTCGCACTTTTGGCCAGGTTCCGGGCGGTATGTTCGGTGCCGACGAGAATGCCCGTCTGGGATATATCGATCCTCGTCAGGGAGTGGAAACCTGCGGACTGGTGGAACAGATGGCTTCCGATGAGATCATGCTCTGTATGACAGGTGACCCGATGTGGGCTGAGCATTGCGAAGAAGTAGCTTTCAACTCTTATCCTGCCGCTGTGATGCCGGACTTCAAGGCTTTGCGCTACATCACTTGTCCGAATCATACTGTCAGTGACTCAAAGAACCATCATCCGGGTATTGACAACCGTGGTCCGTTCCTTTATATTGCTACTGTTTTAATAAGGGTATATTTCATGTTTTAATAATTTTAGTTGTCATTCTTTTTAGAAAAATTATTGGATAGTGGCAAGGCGGGCGTACATTTCTATCATGGCAGCTTGTGTTAGCAACCATTTTTTGTCATCTTTGCTTTTGCCGCTTAAATCTGTATTAAATAATCCTTTATCATCCCGGGCGTACATCCAAGCATGGTTTAAACTTTTATCGAAAGCGTTGATATATGTTTTATTCTTTGTAGAACCTTGGAAGAATGCGCTGAGATCAAAACTCTTCCAACGTGCACTGAATCCGAATCCATATACAATCTCCGGAACAGAAGGACGACCGATAGGTTGATAATCATAGGCATCCACTTTACCATCATGATTGGTATCTTCATAACGAATATCACCGGGTTTTACCGGTTCGAATGTATGGTCGGGGATTCCGTTCACTAATGTCCCGTCTGCTTTAAAATCCTCTTCCTGAAACAGACCGATAGCTTTCAGTCCGTAATATGTGTTCAATGGATTTCCAGTACGTGCACGGGTTGTTTGTTTCATAGTCTCGGATTCGTCATATTCTACAATTTCATTACGACTGAAAGTGAAATTACCTCGTAATGATAAAAAGAAATCTTTTCCAAAACTCTTGTTTACTTCCAGACTGGCATCAAATCCCTGATTTTTTACGATACCGAAGTTTGCCCATGGATTTGTATTGAATCCTGCTGTTTCCGGTATGGTCTTTCTTTGCATAAAGATATCTTCCCTTTTTTCATGGAAATAATCGGCTTGTATATTGACGCAGTCCCATAGGCCGATTTCAACCCCGATATCTGTTTTCTTTACGGTTTCCCACGATAAATCTTCAACCCCGAAGTCTCCTTCGAATTTTCCACCTATACCTTGGTTGCCTGTAAGTCCGTAAGTAAATCCATTTCCACTGTTTATCGTAGATAGGAAAGCAAAACGTCGTCCTGCCAACTGGTCGTTGCCTACCAAACCGTATGAGCCACGAAATTTCAATTTAGATAATACGGAGAGGGCATTCTCCATGAATTTTTCGTTGGTCACAAGCCAGCCACCGGCTACGGAGGGAAAGAATCCCCATTTGTTCCCTTTACTAAAGTTCTCTGAACCGTTATACCCGAAGTTTCCTTCGATGAAATATCTGCCTTTATAGCTATATGACAAACGAGCAGCGATACCTTGTGTACGATACGGTAGTGAATAAATGGCTGAAGCTGCGTCTGCATTTACATAATCCCGCATATTATACAACAATAGTCCGTCTATTTGGTGATTATCTGCGAGCAGACGGCTGTAAGACAGCTGACCTTCCAGGTACATGGTGCGATTGCCGCCGGCTTCTTTTGCATACTGCAAGTAATCATCTCCCTGGTTCGTGATACTGGTCAATAAATTCCCTTCTTCGTCACGTCCGGTTGCCATATAAGTCGTTTGTGTTTTTCTTCTCAAAAATGAGTTCCAAGCATAGGTATCGAATGAGAAAGTGGCTTTCGCTTTCAATCCTTTCAGTGGATGCCACAACTTGCCGATATCCTGTGTTACGGCAAATACAGATTGCAAACTGCTCTTGTAGCTTGAAATAAATCCTGAATGTGTAGCGGCTGCCCACGGATTAGTTTGTGATGTGTTGGCTGGAATCTGTCCGTTAGAGTAAACGGTGGGATGGACAATCGGAGTATTTTTAAAGGCCAGATAGATGATGTCCGTAAAAGGAGCGGCATTTGTCGAGAAGCCGGGTGTGCGCTGGTTCATGATGTATCCTCCCAAGCTTACGTTAATTTCAGTGGAAGGGGTTAGATTCATATCCAAATTGGTACGTATATTATAACGTGACAGATTATTGGATGTATTATATTCCACTCCCGGATCTGTTACTGTCATACCGGTCTCTCCGTGATAAGCCAATACCATACTATAGCGTAATCGCTCAGTACCTCCATTGATGTCTAAAGAGACACGTCCATTGGGTACATGGTCTTTGGTTATTGTTTTCAACCAGTTTACGTTAGGATATAAATCTGGATCGGTACCATTGCGAGTGGCATCGATTGCTGCTTGTGTATACATATCCTTTCCAGAGGAAAACTGACTCGCCACATTCATAACCTCCATATATTTGGCTCCGTCTACAAATTCGGGAAGCATGGTCGGAGCAGAGAAACCATAGTCAGCCTTTATCTGAATGCGAGGCTTACCAATCTGACCGCGTTTGGTTTGTACCAGAATCACACCGTTAGCTCCTCTAACACCATAGACTGCTGTTGCAGTGGCATCTTTTAAAACAGAAAAAGATTCAATTTCTTCTGGAGAGATATTGCTCAGGCTACGCTCGATTCCGTCAACCAAGACTAACGGAGTTGTTCCCGCACCAAAAGAGGAGATGCCACGAATCCAAAAATCAGAAGTATCATTCCCAGGCTCGCCGCTTCGTTGCACAGCAATAACACCAGCTACTTGTCCGGCGAGGGCATTTGTAACAGAACGGCTTTGATTCACTTGTAAAGCAGCAGGTTTCATGGTGGTAATAGCTCCAATTACACTTTCTCTCTTTTGTGATCCGTATCCCACTACAACTACTTCCTCTAATCCTTTTATATCAGGGTCCAGCTTTACGGACATATTCGTTTGTTTTCCTACTACAATTTTTAATGGAACAAAACCTATATAAGTAAACTGTAAGACGGAGGAAGGACCTGACACATTGTAAATTGAGAAATTTCCATCCATATCTGTAATAACTACATTGTTGGTTCCTTCTTCTTGTATGTTTACCCCAATTAAAGCTTCTCCTTNNNCATCCGTTGTTTGTGGCTTTCGTGAAGGCAGCCATCGAGAACGAGAAGAATTGACAATTGACAGTTGACAATTGACAATTTATTATT
>CXSE01000498.1_pt1 | contig 11805 bp, 10 predicted proteins | sample 591741 | NCBI WGS metagenome assembly CXSE01 (sample SAMEA3491337, study PRJEB9169) | human gut metagenome | biome: ENVO:mammalia-associated habitat; material: ENVO:feces | place: Bangladesh | collected 2010-04-07
AGTAAATACAATATTCACAAAAATATGCTTCACTCAAACAGTAATTTTAGAGCTATAATTCAATATTAGAGTATATTTATATGGTATACAATGATATAACATATAAAAAACAAATTGTTAACCACTCTCCTATTACATTTATAAACTGCATATTACTACTGTAAAACAATCAGTATACTTTTGTGATTCAGCTGGATTGATCACATTTGTAATCTATTCACAGATATAAACTTCACAAACAAACAGGCATGATTACACAAACGTAAATATCAATAGTTGCAAAAACAATAAATCAAGGAATAAAATGCATTATTTACTTATGTATATTGAGAACTCTTCAAATCTTCTTTTACATTTTCTTCTGAAGTACCTCGCAAATCGTAAATCCTTGCCATATTTCCGCACATTCAGTCGATCAATTGTTTTTTTTCAATTCTAGAAGCTCTAAAATTGAATTAAACACCTGTATTATAATAAATTACACCTATTTTATCAATACCCAAATTAAGATCAACTAGAAAAATGACAGCAAAATATCCCAATTATCCCACAAATTATCAAAATGACATTTTATCAATTCAGGAAAAGAAAGATGATCCTTCCAATTTATGCAAAACCATTTATGCTAATACGATTTGCCATTCTATATTTATAGTCTGAATTAAATCAGATTTTTTCAATTTTGAAAATGAATATAACATAACCTCAAAAACTAGAAAAGAGAGAAATTACCAAAATTGAACTTAAAGAAGAGAAGCAAAAGATCTTCAAATTCCTTTCCATTCATAAAAGTCAGGAAAAAGAGAACAACAGATCCATTGTAAAATATTCGTCTATAAAAGAAGATTTGGTTATGAGTCTGACACAACTAATTTGCAGTATATAAAGAAGGCATATACTTAATCTGTTTTACAGTAAAAGTATATGCCTTTTGTTTATTTAGAGTATTCAGTTTTCCTAATGCAAAATTTTAAACACTAATTCACGAAGAATATCTCCGTCAGACATTGAACTATTTTTCACTCCTTTTGATTTTGCATCGGCATATCGTATTTCACCAACAATCTGCATTGTCTTTACTCCACTATATTTGCGCATCGCAATTGAGTAATCCCGAGCTTGCCAAGTAGTTCTTAGCCCTAGCATATTAGCAATACCCTGCTCCGATTTATCAGGCGCATAATATGCTAACATCAAGTTTGAATAAAAGCTGAATAACAAAGACAATGTCATTTGAATTGGATTCGTTTTGGGATTTTCCTCAAAGTATTTTATTATTTTATTTGCTTTCAGAATATCTTTTTCAACCAGAGCACTCCGCAATTCAAAGTTATTATAATCTTTGCTTATGCCTATGTTCTTCTCAATTTGTTCGGGAGTTACACGTTTCTGTCCCGTAGGCAAAGTGATAATCAGCTTTTCTAATTCACCTGTCAAACGACTTAAATCCGAGCCGACAAAATCAGCCAGCATAGCTGTTGCCTTAGGTTCCATATCTATTCCTTTTCTCTTCATGTAGGAAGCAATAAAGGCCGGAAGCTGGGCATCTTTTATCTTCTTAGACTCGAACAAAACACCAGTCTTTTCTACTTCAGCTGCCAACTTTTTCCTACGATCCAATGTTCCATGCTTATGGCATATCACCAAAATAGTGGAATGAAGCGGTTTCTGAAGATAGTACGATAATTCTTCGATGTTCCGGACCGCTTGCGCTTCTTTGACTACCACCACTTGGTGTTCGGACATCATAGGATAGCGTTTGGCAGCATTTATGATTGTCGCTACATCCACATCAGCACCGTACACTACAGTCAGGTTGAACTCTTTTTCCGTTTCGTTCAAGACATTATCAGTAATGTAATCGGCAATCAAATCGATATAATACGATTCTTCTCCCATCAAATAGTAGATGGGACGATACTGCTTTGCCCTCAGTTCTTTGAGGATGTCATCACAGGTCAGCTCTTGTTTTGCCATATATATTTTTTAGAAAGACCGGCAGTTACCAGTCGAATTTCAAGTGTTTTACAGTTTTCTTTGCATCAATAATCATACGCAGAGAAGCGATACCAATCTCAACATGCTCTTCTACATAGTTCTTGGTAACCAGATTATCGCTTTTATCAGTTTTCACTCCATCCGGAGTCATAGGCTGGTCAGATACCAATAACAATGCTCCTGTCGGAATATGATTGGCAAAGCCACAGCTGAACAAAGTGGCCGTTTCCATATCAACCGCCATCGCACGTGTCTTTTTCAGATACTCCTTGAATGCTTCGTCATGCTCCCAAATACGGCGATTGGTGGTATAGACAGTACCCGTCCAATAATCACGGCCATAGTCACGAATGGACGAAGAAACAGCACGCTGCAACATAAATGCAGGCAAAGCGGGAACTTCAGGTGGAAAATAATCATTGGATGTTCCTTCACCACGAATAGCGGCAATAGGAAGGATTAAATCGCCAATTTGATTTTTCTTGTCGATACCACCACATTTACCTAAAAATAAGCAGGCTTTCGGATGAATAGCTCCTAATAAATCCATGATAATAGCGGCATTAGGGCTTCCCATACCGAAATTGATCATTGTAATGCCTTCGGCTGTAGCGGAAATCATATTGGCATCTCTACCCAAAATAGGAACATCAAACTGATTTGCGAAAATCTCTACGTACTTGTTGAAGTTAGTCAACAGAATATACTCTCCAAAATCTTCCAGGTTACGTTTTGTGTAACGGGGCAGCCAATTAGCTACGATTTCTTCTTTCGTTTTCATAATTATCTATTAAATTTGTGGTTCCAATAATGGAAACCGTTATTTAACTTACAAAAATAATAAATGTTATCGTTAAACCTACCAGTATTCGACACTAAAATAAACGTACGAAACGGAAAAAATGTAATTTTCGACGTGATTCGCAAACGATATGTCGCACTTACCCCGGAAGAATGGGTACGGCAACACTTTGTTCACTTTCTTATTGCGCACAAAGGATATCCGAACGCACTCCTTGCTAACGAAGTAATGGTTAAGCTGAACGGCACAACTAAAAGATGTGATACAGTACTTTACCGGAGAGACCTTTCAGCACGAATGATCGTAGAATACAAAGCTCCGCACATCGAGATCACACAAGCGGTATTCGATCAGATAACCCGCTATAATATGGTATTGAAAGTTGACTATCTGATAGTAAGTAATGGAATGCAGCATTATTGTTGCCGGATGGATTACGCCCATCAGAGCTATACCTTTCTTCAGGATATTCCCGATTATAACGCGCTATAAAGATAGTGTCACTATAAGGTCAGGATACTTACACTATACCACACACATAGTGTAAGTATCCCAAGCACATAGTGACACCATCTTTTTCTTGTCTCCGAAAGCTTTTCAATCGATATTCTATTTTTACATATCCGTATTTTTTTTCACATCATCATTTTTCTTCCTGCTAAACTTCTCTTGCAGTTTCTGCATCAATTCATAGAAATTAGGAATATAGACTGTCGCTAATAAAGTATTCATCGCCATACCGAAAACAACCGCAGTACCCAACGCTATACGGCTCTGCGCACCAGCCCCAGTAGCAAACAGCAAAGGCATTACTCCCAATACAAAAGCAAAAGAAGTCATCAAGATCGGACGTAAGCGGACATGTCCTGCTTCGTATGCAGCCTCACGAATTGAGTTTCCTTCAGCACGGAAATCACGGGCAAACTCTACAATCAGAATACCATTCTTTGCCGAAAGTGCAACAAGCAGGATAATACCAATTTGTGTATATACGCTGACCGGAGTTCCCATTATCATACATCCTATCATTGCTCCCAACAAGGCCACCGGCAAACCTATCACGGCAGCCACCGGACTGGTCCAGCTTTCATATTGCGCAGCCAAAACAAGGAATGCTACAATCAAGGCCATGACCAGAACAATGGTGGTCGTATTTCCCGCCTGTGTTTCCTGATAGGCAACTGACGTCCATTCATAGCCAAATTCATCTCCCAGCTGTTCTTTAAACAAAGTTTCCATTTCTTGAATAGCCTGTCCGGAACTGCTTCCGGGCGCTACATTACAAGTCAAGGCAGCTGTTGAATACATATTGTAACGATTGATCTGATCCTGTCCCAACTGCTCTTCCACTTTGGTAAAAGAAGAAAGGGGGACCATCTCTCCTGCCGAATTAGCCACACTGAGTTTTAAGACATCATCAATGACGCGTTGTGCCTGATCACGCGCTTCGATCTTCACCTGATAAATATGACCGAATTCAACGAAATCATTAACGTATGCCGCCCCCATATAATAGCTTAATGTAGAAAATACATCATTCAGAGCAATGCCCATAAATTGCACCTTATCACGATCGATATTCAGAAAATATTGAGGGACATTTGCCTGATACTGACTGGATACAGAAGCTAAGGCCGGTTTGGAATGAGAAGAAGCAAGCAATGCGTCAATAGCCTGCTGCATTTCTGTCGGTCCCAGATTCCTCCGGTCTTCCAATTGAAGTTGCAAGCCACCGGAAGCACCCAATCCTGGAATAGCCGGAGGAACCATAGCAAATGCTTGTCCTGCCTGTATCTCCATATACGCTTCGCCATTAAAACGGTCGACAACGGCAGCAGCCGTATGCTCCTTCCCTTTCCTTTCGTCCCAGTTTTTCAGGACAACAAAATAGGTCGCGGAGTTACTTTGCTCACCTCCGCCCATCACGGAGAAACCAGTGATTCCAATGTAATTCTCCACTTCCGGATAAGAATCCAAAATAGCATTGATTTTATCCCCGACAGCTTGTGTACGTTCCAAGCTGGCTGCCGGAGGAAGCTGAACAACAGCAATAAAATAACCATCATCTTCATCCGGAATAAATGTCGACGGCCAACGCATAAAGAGTATTATGGCAATCACTGTCAGAATAGCAAAAGATACAAAAGAGATAAGCGGACGTTGAAGCAACCATTTCACCGTACTATCGTAGACTCCCTGTGTCTTATCATACGCTTTATTAAATCCTTTGTATATAAAGAAGTTAGACGGTTTGCTCTTTTCGAGGAATAGAGCACAAAGAGCAGGCGTCAGTGTCAGTGAGTTAAAACCGCTTAATACGGTAGAAGCAGCAATTGTCAGTGCAAACTGCTTATACAACTGCCCCGAAATACCGCTGATCATCATCGTCGGAATAAACACGGCAAGCAAAACAAGCACCACTCCGACAATCGGCCCCGTAATTTCCCCCATAGCTTTTGTGACTGCTTCACGAGTTGAATATTGTCCGGTCTCCAGCAATCTTGAAGCATTCTCAACCACCACAATAGCATCATCCACTACAATGGCAACTGCCAGAATCAATCCGAACAGAGTCAGCGTATTGATCGAAAAACCAAATGCCGCCATAACTGCCAATGTACCGATCAGCGATACAGGAATTGTGATACAAGGAATAATAACCGCTCTCCAGTTCTGCAAAAACAGGAAAATAACCAGTACTACCAGCAGCGTTGTCTCAAAAAATGTCACCATTACTTCATCAATAGAAGCATGAATTACATCCGTTGTATCCAAAGTTACGTTATAGGCTACTCCTGTAGGAAAACTGGTCGCCAGTTCCTCCATCTTAGCCTTCACTCCTTTTGAAACGTCCAGCGAATTGGAGCCCGGCTGCTGATAGATAGCAATCGCTGCGGTAGGCATCCCCTTCAATCGTGATACTACACTATAAGAAGCAGACCCCAAATCTATTCGCGCAATATCTTTCAGGCGAAGCATTGCCCCATCCTGTTCCCGACGAATGATAATATTCCCGAATTGCTCCGGAGAAATAAGTCGCCCCTGTACATTAAGTGTATATTGAAAGGCATTTTTATTGTCCTGTCCGATCGGTTGACCGATATAGCCGGCGGACACTTCCATATTCTGAGACTGAATGGACTGATATACTTGTGCCGGAGAAATGTTCCGGATACGCATAGCTTCAGGATCCAGCCAGATACGCATGGAATAATCACCTGCTCCCATGACATTAACAGCTCCTACACCAGGCACACGTGATAACTGATCGACCAAATTCAATTTGGCATAGTTAGTCAGATAGAGACTGTTGTATACAGAGTCTTTCGAAGTCATTGTCAGGAACATGACAATGTTCGAAGACTGTTTCTGCACAGTCACCCCCTGTACCACTACCGGTTCCGGCAAGGATGATTGAGCAACACTTACCCTGTTCTGGACTTGTACAGTAGCCATATCGATATCTGTACCGACGGCAAATGTAATTGTCAGAGAATATGCTCCCGAAGAGGAAGAATTTGAAGACATATAGAGCATACCGTCCACCCCATTCACCTGCTGTTCGATGGGGAGTCCTACCGTTTGGGCTACAGTTTCAGCATTCGCACCGGGATAGACAGCCGATACCTGAACCGTCGGAGGTGTAATCTCCGGAAATTGCGCCACAGGCAATATATTAAGTGCGACCAAACCGGCTACCACAATGAGCAGGGCAAGTACGGTAGCAAAAATTGGTCGGTTAATGAAAAACTTAGAAAACATAATATATAAGTTTACGATTAATATTTATATAAGGACAAACAGTTACCTGCATCGTCTGAAGATAACCAACAAGCCGACCGCATCAGGGTATCGGCTTTATCTTCATTCCATCTCTGACCTTCATCAGAGCTTCTGTAACATATCGTTCCTGTGGTGAGAGTCCTCCCAACACCTGCCGTAAGGTATCATTAATCAGTTGTCCTATTTCAATATGCCGATAGTGTACTATGTCCGAATCATTGACGGCATACAGGAATTTACCGAGCTGATCGGTTCCGATGGAAGCCTCTTTCACAAGAATTGCATGATCGGCCTCTCCATAAGGTAAGGTAATGCTGACGTACAATCCACTCTTCAGTACTCCCTGCGGATTATCAAAATTGGCACGTACCATCAGAGTTCCTGTATTCAGGTCTACGTTCGGTGACAGATAATCCAGTGTTGCCGGATAGGATTCGGTACCTTCTTTCCCCAGCTGAACCATGATCTTTTTCGGAAGATCCTTCGTTGGCTGCTGATTGTTCATCGACATCTCCAGCCATTGATTATCAGCAACATTAAAATACGCATACATCTGATCGTCCTTATAAATAGTAGCCAGCGTAACCGGCTGCAAAGAACCACCGACATAACTGCCGATATCCACTGTCGACTTGCTGATTGTCCCGTCAAAAGGGGCACGAACATAACAATATCCTAAATTTGTACGCGCTGTACTCAAAGCAGCTTCCGCATTGCTGACAGCTGCTACTCCTTCTGTCACAGACGATTCCGACTGCAACACCTGTATCTGACTCACAGCATCACTTTTCACAGCCTCCTTCATACGGCTATAATTATTACGGGCATATTCCAATTGTGCCTGAGCAGTTTTCAGTTCAGCTTCCGCTTGTGCCACCTTATCATTATATAAGGTAGGTTCTATTACAAACAGCAACTGCCCTTTTTTTACCCGTCCACCCGGTGCGTAAGAGACAGACTGTAATGTTCCGTTCACTCTGGCCACAAGATTTACAGTTTTTTCCGTTGTCAGATAGCCCGGATAATCTTTCGTCAAAGTGATGTCCTTCACTATAGGTTTCGCTACGCTAATTGCCAGAGTCGGCATTCCCTTCATTGCTCCGGCGTCTTTTTTCTCCTTGCAACCAGTCAATACCGACAACACAAGAAAAATATACATTAGTTTTTTCATATCCGTTAGGTTATATTTTATTTATAGATTCTTTTATTCTCTCCAACCGCCTCCCAGCGCTTTATAAAGACTTATCAGTTGCAGTAACGAGCTACCCTGCGCCTGTACCAGTTGATTCTCATAAGATAACAAAGACCGTTGTGCATCAAGCACATTCTGAAAAGGAGAAAGCCCTTGTTTATAAAGTTCCAGTGAAAGTTTCAGAGTTTCAACACCTTGATTACGCACTTCCCTCAAAGCTACAATCTGCTTGATCGAGTTCCGGTAGGAGTTCATGGCGTTATCCGTTTCCTGTACCGCAGTCAGAACTGTCTGATTAAATTGATTGATAGATTCATCCAACTGTGCCTTAGCCAGTCTTGTTGCATTCACTAATTGTCCTCCACTAAAAATAGTCCAACTCAATGACGGAGCAATCTCATAGGTCATACTTTTACTTTTCACCAGATCATTCAAATCACGGGCTGCATAGCCAAACGAACCTTTCAGAAAGATCTTCGGCAGCCAATCGGACTTGGAAGCGCCAAGTAATGCAGCTTGGGCATTCACACTTCTCTCCGCACTTCGTACGTCCGGTCTTCTCAGTAATAAATCAACCGGCATACCTACTCCGATCGGTTCCATATAATCAGGTAATGTTCCAGTAGTTTCCAATACAGGACGTATTTCTTGCGGATACATACCCAGCAAAACAGCCAGTGTCGTAATATATTGATTGATACCTGCCTCTAATTGTGGTATAGAGGCTTTAGTACTGTATAAAACGGATTTGGCCTGTGCCACATCCAACTTGGCAACAAGTCCGGTATTATACCGTACTTCCGTGATTTTCAAAACTTCTTCCTGAGAAGCTACATTCTTATTTACCACTTCAAGTTCCTGCTGCAATTCCCGCAGGTTAATATAAGCTGAGGCTACCTCTGATGCCAGAGAAACCATAACCGCCGCATATTCCTCTTTGCTGGCGGCAAAGTTTTCTTTCTGCGCCTTTACCCGTTTACGGATACTGCCGAAGACATCGATTTCCCAACTCATACTGAGTGCAGCATCGTAATAATGATCTGTAGACTGAGGTAAGGTACTGGTATTTCCACTGGTTTCCTGTCGGGTCCATCCGGCATTCAGTCCGATAGATGGAAAGAAATTTCCACGTTCTGCCCAAAGATTGGCACGTGCAGCAGCTATACGATTAATTGCCATCGCTACGGAATAATTGCGATCTACTGCCAAAGCAATCAAAGAGTCCAGTTTGGTGTCCTGAAAAGACTTCCACCAGTGGTCGTCCACCGGAAGAGTCTGTTGAAACACTTCTCCACTCTCTTCCCATTCTTTAGGAAGAGGAGTATTCAAATAGCGGTTCACTGTCTGTCCAACCGCAGTTACAGTTGAAAGAAACAAAAGGAGCGATACGCTCCACGCTCGTACATTCATATTCGGTTTAGGTTTTTATGAAATGAAAAGATAACAATTCAAGGTTAGGTTTGTTTAAAGGGATAGTAAAGTTAGAAGAAATAAAAAAAGCCCCGCAATAATGCGAGGCTTTCGAATACATATTCAAATATGGTATCTTATTCAGCAGTTTTTCTTCTGATTGCTCTTTTGGTAGTAGTAGCCGGAGCTTCCTCTACTTTATGCTCAATTTGTACACCAGCCAATTCCGGGTCGATCATAATACGTCCGCAATATTCGCAAACGATCACTTTCTTACGGGAACGGATGTCCAACTGTCTCTGAGGCGGAATCTTGTTAAAGCAACCACCGCACGCGTCACGTTGTACATATACAACGCCCAATCCATTGCGGGAGTTCTTACGGATACGTTTGAATGACTGCAACAAACGCGGTTCAATCTTAGTTTCCAGATCTTTGGCTTTATCTCTTAGCTTCTCTTCTTCCTGTTTAGTTTCAGAGATAATTTCATCTAGTTCGCCCTTCTTCTGTTCGAGGTCTTTTTGTCTTTCGCTGAGTATTTGTTCATTCTTTACTACTTCAGCTTCTTTTTCTTCTCTGTCCGCACTGAATTCTTTGATTCTTTTTTCGCAAAGTTCGATTTCCAGACTCTGGAATTCAATTTCCTTCGTCAAGAAATCATATTCACGGTTGTTGCGGACGTTGTCTTGTTGTGACTTATATTTTTCTACTGAAGCTTTTGCCGTTTCAATTTCTACTCTCTTACCTGCAATAGCAGATTTCAGTTCATCCACTTCAGCTTTGATCTTGTCGATACGGGTACTCAAACCAGCGATTTCATCTTCAAGGTCCTGCACTTCCAATGGAAGTTCACCTCTCAATGTCTTGATTTCATCAATCTTAGACAACATAGTTTGCAGCTGGAACAGTGTTTTCAACTTCTGTTCCACCGTCAACTCATTCGGATCTTTTTTTGCTTCTCTAGCCATTTTACTTACAAATATTTTATGGGATTCGTATTTATTTTACTCAATTGGAGCGCAAAATTAGGAAATAAATCCCGGATTATGGAATAAAAAATTTCTTTTGTATATTGTTCGCTTTCGTAATGACCGATTTCTGCCATCAGGATATCTCCTTCGTGACCAAAATAATCATGATACTTAATCTCACCTGTAATAAAAACATCGGCTCCCGACCGGATTGCCTGTGGAAGCAAAAATGCTCCGGCACCTCCGCACAATGCCACTGTCTGTATTTCTCTCCCTGTCAGTTTGTTATGACGCAGACACTCTACTTCAAACGTTTTCTTTATACGTTTCAAGAATTCCATCTCCGTTTCCGGCTCTTCCAGTTCACCAACGATTCCCGATCCTGCCTGTGCCCACTCATTTTGTAGCGGATACAAGTCGAATACAGGTTCCTCATAAGGATGAACAGACAATAGTGCCCTGACTACTTCCGACTTTTTGAATGCAGGAAGAATTGTTTCAATTCTCACCTCTCCTTCCCGGTGGAGTTCTCCAATCACTCCACAGAAAGGATGTGTTCCTTCTTTGGCACGGAATGTCCCTTCCCCTTCCAGATTGTAACTACATGAATCATAGTTACCAATATTACCGCAACCGGCAGCAAAAAGTGCGTTCCTTACAATATCCGCCTGAGCAATGGGGACAAAAGTCACCAGCTTCATCAGGCTATTTTCTTTTGGTTCAAGCACTTTCAGATGTTTCAATCCGATTTTTTCGGCTATCTTATAATTTACCCCTCCCTGTGCATTATCAAGATTAGTGTGTGCTGAATAGATCACAATATCATTTTTTATTGCTTTCAGCATACAGCGTTCCACATAATCTTTGCCAGTAATGGATTTATAACCTTTAAATATCAAAGGATGATGCGATATGACGAGGTTATACCCCAACGCGATAGCTTCATCTAAGATAGCTTCAGTAACGTCAAGACACAACAAAGCCCCTGTTGCTTCCGCATCTGTCAATCCGATTTGCAGGCCGGCATTATCAAAACCGTCTTGCAATGGCAGAGGCGCGAATCGTTCAAGGGCGCTTACTATTTCCTTAATTTTCATTATTTAGAGAAAATTTGGTTGCAAATATAGCAAATAAAATAGGAATAAGCTCCCATCTTATCGTTTTTTTAGTAAATTTGTCGCATATCCTTAAAATTAGAACACGATGAAAACAATTCTATCCTGCTGTTTAGTAATTATTCTGGCTGTTTCCTGCCAAATGAAACAGAATCAGAATTCCGATGAGTCAATCGATGAAAACATGAGCGTTGATAATACAGAAACTTGTATGGTAGATACCGTAAAAGCTACAGCTATCTTTTGGATAGATAAAGCAGAAGCCAAACATTGCAAAGATTCGGGGCTCCGTACGATTAAAGCGAAAGTATTTATTCACGAAAATGGAAAGGTTGACTTCCTGTCTTTCACCAAAAAGCAATCATCAGGTGTGGAAAAGTACATACTCCATCATCTTGATAAATTCCAAATTTCAAAACGAATGGTAAGCCCCCGATAAAGTACCCGTATAAAAAAGAATCGCTATAGCAAATCGAACAAAGCTATAGTGATTCTGTATTTATATTCTTGTTTTTCGTTAGAGTATTATTAGAG
>CXSE01000217.1_pt1 | contig 8425 bp, 9 predicted proteins | sample 591741 | NCBI WGS metagenome assembly CXSE01 (sample SAMEA3491337, study PRJEB9169) | human gut metagenome | biome: ENVO:mammalia-associated habitat; material: ENVO:feces | place: Bangladesh | collected 2010-04-07
GCTTTGTCACGCATCTGCTGATACTCTTCACTGTTTCTATCCATAATACAAAGATAATTGTTTGGGGACAGAGTTCAGATTACGCCCTCTAATTATGCGGCTCATTAAACTAGCTTTTCCTGTTTCATTCATAACATCAAATTTTATATTCATGTCTAATAATCTGTAAAGTGCACTTTCACTATATCACGCTGTTTTCTATTCCATTTTCAATATTATATTATCATTCTCCTCCTTCAGCATTTTTTTCAACCGATTATAGGTATCAAGTTTTCGATTCCACATATCCGGACTATCATCAACATGTGTCAATGCTATTGTATCTAACAGAGATTTATGGCTTTCTTCTGTGTCAGGCAGCGTAGCCTCATCAAACTCCGCAAATTCCACCTCTATTTCATCTCCTACTTCAAGCGTACCTCCATTCCATGTAACATGAACATCTCCAGGCATTTTCAAACCACCCACGTTCCAGTAAGCACCCTCATAACGTGTAATATTTACCATCAAGCTAACCCCGTTATCAGGGATGCCCGCTTTACAAACCTCATTCCCTCGTTTTATAATCAATCCTTTCATATCTTCTATATCAGTCCTTTTTCTTGCAGTTCAACCTTTAACCGTTCATACCACTGCTTTATTTCATACCTATCACAGTCCTTCATGGTCAAAACTGGTGCCACCTTATCAGTGTCAACAATTCTAATTAATACCTTATCACCAACTTCAGGTCTTCCGTCGAACCAGGTAAGGTAATGTAAAAGATCACTTCCCATTACCATAATCCGATCGGAAGAATATCCATGTAATAAGTTTACAAAAACCAAATTATCAGAAGCCACAGTAATCGGATCTTCATCATTTATGCGTATTTCTAAACCGATCATATCTTTTATTTATTACAAGATTTAATCAATAATAGACTTTCTTGTTTTCTCTGGAAAGTACCAAATAATCGTCCACTTTTACATCAAAATAAGACTTAGCTTTACCGTCATCATTGGAAGGCAACTCCTCTTTATCAGTCAGCGCCTCTATTATATCGATTTCCTTCACGTTCTTTTTCAATTTGGGGAACAACAGGCTGACATATATGTATTTACGATTGCAACCTTTAATAATCATCAACTTATCCATAGGTGCGCCACCATCGTATCCTCTCACCATGTATTCATCACCGGTTTTCTTATCTACTATTTTAAATCCCGGGCTATAGTACATCCATTGCCAGTCGAAATAGATGGGTTGCAGGAACGTTACTTTAGTATCATCTTTCCTTCTTTCAATAGAATGCAATAAAGGCTTTGTACCCATGCCATGCTCATAGGTTCTATCGGCAACGATCTCTATGCTATCTTTAGGAGCTGTATAAGCCGCATCAAATAACTTTTGATCGCGTGTCTTGGCCTGTTCGGCAGCGTCATCCCTTACCAACTCTCTTGATTTCTGAAGCTTCGGCATCATTTCCTGCACCATTTCCATTGACAGCTGTTGTATCATCGGCATTGATTCAGTTGCAACGGCAGTTGCAGTCTCCCCAAGTTTTCTTCCCGCAGGAGATTCATAAAAAGCAACCACTTTTTTCAGTTCATCCAATGTCATGTGTTGCTGGTAAATAGGAGCATATACTTCCATGACTTTATCTTCAATCTTCCGTGTCCATTTTGAAGCAAAATCTTTCCAATAAGCCTCATCTTGTTGGAAAAACCCATTTTTCATACTCGCCATCAATTGAGACATTATAGCTTCAGAGGATGCCGAACTGCCGGAAAGCGTCATGATCTTTTTTAGTAAAGTTTTGTACTCGTCGGTCTGGTCTGAATTCTGAGCCGAAGCCGGTAAAATAGAAGTAAGCGATGTGGCTACGCAGATCACCATTAAGAAAAGGATTTTTTTCATCATATAATAGTTTTGTTGATGAAGTCAAGTTAACTTCATTGTGTTATACATTCTTACAAATATACTCTAATTATTATTAGAATACAAACAAATAACGGACATAATTATAAACTGCGGCAATTATTGTCTGATTTACCGGAATTTCTTTATTGCATTCCCCAAGTAATAAATAGGGTGTCTGTATTGAAATCAGACTTTTTTAGATTAAAACAATAGGACGATTGTTACAATTCAATGGATAATACCTTTTTTTTGCAATGATAATAGTTTGAATATCAATCATAAGCCACAAAAACAAGTGTAACATTCCCTTTTTTCACACTTAAAAGATTCGTACCTTTGCAAAAAGAGTATGAAGTCCTAAAAAAGAACATGACATCCATTTAATTTTAAATAAATATCACTTATGAATCGATTAAGACATTTAATGTCATTATGTATTTTTATATCACTAATGGCATGCGAACAAAATGAAGACTGGGTTGTAAATGAACCGATGCAATCATTTGAAGAAAATCCAGAGTACGCTCCTCTCAATACTATTCCTGATTGGGTTAGTGAAAAAGTGACACCTAAAGAATACGAACTATGGAGAACCATGAGTTCAAGGTATGAAATAAATTATTCCTTTTTAAAAAAGGATATTTCAGAAAAAAGGAAAAAAGAAATCTATGATTGCATCAACAACATCTGTGAAAGAATAGAAAAAGGGCAGATTAATAAATATGAAGGATTCCTAAATATAGCAGATGAAGATGGCACCACCCTATCAGACTCACAATATTTTGGCAGAATAGCAACAAGATCACCAGAAGGAGGAGCTGAATATAAGACAAATGGATGTACATTGTATACACATAGCTTAGGTCCCTATATAAAAGCTGCTGTTACTTACAAAAAATCCGATGATGATGTTACAATTACGTCATCGAGTGTTTATACGGGATCACCATATTTAGGAAATGACCCGAGTTTTTCTGGTGCTTCCAGTGTTTCTTACGATAAGGATAAGAAATTAATAGCCGCATCGTGTAGCGGAACTTTATCATTCAAAGATGGATCCAGAAAGGTTGAGGTAACTGTACAAAAGACAGGATTCATGATCCCATGATCAATTTGAATATACACAAGATTAATCTTGGTACAGTTAGTACTCTTTTGTGATTTTCTATTCAGATCTTGAAAAAAGTTATAGAACAATTAAAAATAATAGTCACCATGAACAACATTCTAAGTACCAATCATACGTCCATCTATAAATTATTATTCGTCCTATTTTTTGCAGGGATTTGTAATCTGCCATTTAAATGCAATGCTCAGGAATACTCCAAATTGGACGAAGTACCACAGTGGGTCAAAGAAAAAGTTAATCATGAGGAATATAAATTATGGGAAGTCATGAGTTCTGTTTTTCAAATTGACTACTCTTTTCTCAAAAAAGATATCTCTCAAGAAAGAAAAAAAGAAATACTTCACCTCTTGCAAAACACTGTGTCAAGAATCCAAAATGGTTCATACAATATCGAAAAAGGCTCTTTATTTTGTGTAGCTGATGAATTTAAAATTGACTCCTTGACAAATTGGAGCACCGAAATCTTAGAATGCAGGAAAAAAAGCGGTATTATTTATTCCAGCAGGGACGGCTATGATGCGCATTATAAACTAACTGTGATTTATGGATATGACAAAATGAATAAAAAAGTATATCCGATAAAAAATGAATTAGAGTGTATTAGTTACTCCGGAATAGAGATTACATGCAACGACCTGCCAATTGTAAAATATAACGAAGTCGAAGGAAAGCTGCAAGGAACCTGCTACGGAAATCTTTTCTTCAAAGACGAAAAAGGTGCGACTCACAGTGAAGATTTCACCAAATATTTCGTCTTAGAGCCTTGAAACAGCAACTAATATAAATAAATGAAAAGCATTCCAGTTTCTTCTATTCTATATTTTCTGTTGAGTTTGGGAGTCTTATTCGTAAATGCAAACACATTTACAGATTCTCAAATTTTCCCTAAATGGATTTTTATGTTCGCAGGATTAGGAGTAATTGGATGTCTTTTTTCATTTTATCTTTTCCTGGGAAAAAGGTTTGTTTGCAATGCAAAATGTTGTTACTACACGGTTATTATATCTTGTTTTCTTCAAGCCGGATACGGTATATTACAATTTTTCAATATACTGTCTTCACATTCCATCACCTACAATGTTGTCGGTAGCTTTGATAATCCTGCCGGTTTTGCAGGAAGTTTATGCGCAGGGTTACCATTTACCTTCTATTTTTTACAATATTCAAACAAAAAGGTTCAATGGGCCAGTTGGTGTGCATTGTTTGTTATTGTCTTAGGAGTATTGCTATCAGAATCTCGCGCCGGGTCAATTAGTATATTTACCGTATTAGTAATTTACTTTATTCACCAAAACAAGAATAAGTTCCACTATAAAAAACATATCGGTAGCTTCTTACTCTGTCTATCCTTTCTGCTGATTAGCATATTTGTCATTTCTGTAACAGTCTATCATCTAAAAAAAGATTCGGCAGATGGTAGATTATTAATATGGCGTTGCACATGGGAAATGATAAAACATGAGCCTTTTACAGGATATGGAGTCGGAGGATTCAGCGCACACTATATGGATTATCAAGCCCAATATTTCAAGGAACATCCGGATAGTCAATTTGCAATTTTAGCAGACAATATTAAGAGTCCTTTTAATGAATACCTTTCTGTCGGAGTCCAGTTTGGTATTCTAACTTGGGTACTTTTGATAGCTGCTGGTATTTTCTTGATTCTTTGTCACAGGAAGCACCCAACCAAAGCAGGATATGTGTCTCTGCTCTCTTTACTTTCCATTGCAGTTTTTTCTTTTTTCTCTTATCCATTCACTTATCCCTTCATTTGGATTATTAGTGCATTAAGTGTTAGTACTTTAATAGGAAAAGCCTATGAAAATACCTTGTTTCAAAAAACAACAATTATAAAAAGAGGAATTGCTTTTTTCTTATTAATAGGAAGTTTATTTTTGCTTATTGAAGTGGTGAGCAGAATTAAAGCAGAACTGGAATGGGGAAAAGTAGCGCATATGTCGCTCTGTGGACGAACCAATGACATGTTACCACGATACCATAATTTACTACATACTTTTAGAAGAAATCCTTATTTCTTATATAATTACTCTGCCGAACTTTGTGTTGCCGAAAAATATAAAGAATGCTTAGCAATAACGGCTATTTGCTGTAATTATTGGTCAGATTACAATTTAGAATTAGTACAAGCAGAGGCATATATTGGCCTAAAACAATATGATGCAGCCAAACATCATTTAGAGAAAGCTACCTTAATGTGTCCTGTAAGGTTTATACCTCTTTATAGGTTACATTATGTCTACATGAAACAGGGAAAGGCAGAAAAGGCAAATAGGCTGGCTCAATTAATCATAGAAAAACCTATAAAAAAGAATTCTACAATCATTCAAAAAATTAAGGCTGAGATGAAACATCATTTATCGAGAAAAACATGTTTGTACTAAAAGCATACACAACAGTGCATTTGGAAGGCGAAAACATAAATAAGAATACGCCTTTTATGGTCGAAGAGATTGCCAAAACTTTAAAGGCAAACAAATAACGGACATAATTATAAACTGCGGCAATTATTGTCTGATTTACCGTTTCTCTTCGTCCAAGCAACCCTATAATCGCTTAATTTTCACTTATTGTTATCAGATTTTCGTAGGGACATCTTCATCGTTCCACCCGGGTAGAACGAACTGTCTACGTCTGTGACACGATCAGTTTACCTGGGTGCAATGATCAGTTCACCCGGGTGGAACGATGAAGATGTCGGTAAGATAATATAAGAATGTAAGGGAGATATGCTAAGGACATAAGTGTCACAACATACAAATGATAGGCAGAGTAAAATCAATACAGCTGTAGTCTGTAGCAGAAAGAATGATGAGAGACAACTTAAAAAAGGATGAGAGATACACTGTTTGGGAGCATATTATGGGATTAAACGATGAGAGACACCCTGCTCCGGAGGTATCTCTCATTCATTATTCATCTAGTTATCTGATCTTTACAGGAAAACAGTGAGACCGTGAGACTAAAATATTTTTTTTATTTCTTGGGAGCAAGCAGATTATTCCTTATCTACAGAAAATTTAAAGATACACTGACTCATGTATTTTTCTCCCGGGCGAAGCACAGCCGAAGGCCATTCCGGTTTGTTCGGAGTATCCGGATACTTCTGAGTTTCAAGACATACGGAAGCACGCTGATTATATGTGATACCTTTCTTTCCTGTCAGAGAACCATCCAGAAAGTTGCCGGCATATACCTGAACACCCGGTTCGTTGGTATATACATCCAGTACGATACCCGTTTTGGGAGATTCGAGTGAAGCACATTTGCGGGAAATATCCCCTTTGGCATTCAATACCCAGTTATGGTCATAACCATTTCCATTCTTCAATTGTACAAAATCGTAGTCGTTAATGCGTGCACCTACCGGAGTCGGAGTGCGGAAATCCATCGGAGTACCTTCTACCGGAACAATCTCGCCGGTTGTCATGAATGTGCTGTCTACCGGAGTATAATAATCGGCATCCACCATCAGCAGATGATCTGCATTATTTGCCGCATCACCGTCAAGGTTGAAATAAGAATGGTTGGTCATGTTTACGATAGTCGGCTTATCCGTTTCTGCTTCATAGCGGATATCAATTGCATTATCGTCTGTCAGTTTCATCAGAACCTTACAGGTAATGTTACCCGGGAAACCTTCTTCGCCATCCGCAGCGACATAAGTCAGTTCCACTTCTTGCGGATTCGGTTGCACAGCGTCAAACACACGATACTGGAATCCATTGGGACCGCCATGCAGGCAATGACCGTAATTATTCTGAGGCAACTGATATTCAATGCTGTCCAATGTGAATCGACCTTGATTGATACGGTTTGCGTAACGACCGATGCTGGCACCAAAATCAGAAGGTTTGCTGATATAATCCTGAATAGAATCGAAACCTAAAACTACATCCTGCATCTTACCGTCTTTATCGGGGACCATCACAGAAACAATGCGTCCACCGAAATTCGTCACACAAACTTCCATGTTGTTCTTGTTACGAAGGGTGTACAGATCGGTTTTCTTACCACCTACTTCAGTCTGGAAGTTAGTTCTTAACAGGCCGGAGTCGGTTGGTTGCTCGGCTTTCGGGGTACAAGCAGCTACAAAAAGGGCAGAAACAGCCCATAATGCTAAATTCTTCATGGTTGATATAAGTATTATTATAAATTAGTTCAACGAACATCTTTTATTTAGATTGCAAAATTGGCGAAATTCTGATAGTTTGGAGGCAACATTCTTTCCAAATAATAGCACAAATCAGTCATTTCGCCAATGATGCAATCATAAACACTTATATCTTTCTAAATCAAAATGATTTATCTTATAACAAATTCAAGTAAACTGATTCCATCACCAGTTACTCCTTTGTATTCGGGAAAGCCGATATTCTCAACCGGGCCGCTCCCATCGGAATCAATGTAATCTCTTCTTTAGCGCCTTTCACCGCATCTTCTTCGGGCAATACACCGCAAAGTCCAGTTTCGTCAATCTGCCATTCGGGGATAATCCGGCCGGTAGCTTTCACTTCCAAAGGCACATTGGCCACCGTGAACGGGAAGTTATCAGCAGGCCAGGACTTACGAACGACTTTGAAGTTCTTCAAAGGCTCTTTCTTATCCAATACCAACGAATAGTTCCAGGAACTGTTAGCATAGATTTCAGTAGTAGGCCACTTCTTCGGGTCAGCACCTTTCTGCCATTTGGAGTCACCGATAGCCGTTTCACGACTGTCTTTTTCTATATATTTCTCGTCAATCTTCAGAGATAAAGTCAACGGACCATAATCCACACTTACACTGTTCTTATTGACTTGCCACGTACGCATGGACAAAGACATCGGAAGAGTCATTTCTACTTTATCACCATCCGCCCATTCGCGTTCGATACAAAGGTATTTACCGGATACAGGTTTCACACTGATCTTCTTTCCGTTGACACGCACTTCGGCTCCTTCAGTCCATGAAGGAATGCGGAGGTAGAACGGAAAATCGACCTTTTCATCGGTAGAAACGGTGAATTTGATGCCTTCTTCAAAAGGATAGTTAGTCTCTTCGTGAAGGACGATTTCTTTTCCATTACCCACTTTTACCGTAGCTTTACAAGCAGCATAGATGGCGGCAGCAATACCGTTGTCGGGAGTTGCCAATATCAGATGTTCCGAAAAATAAGGCCAGCCTTGTGCATGGTTATGCTGACAGCAACGGCTGCTGAATGGATTCATGGAAAGGAACGGACCACGGTTGTCAATACCCGGATGATGGTTCTTTGAGTCACTGACAGTATGATTCGGACAAGTGATGTAGCGCAAAGCCTTGAAGTCCGGCATCACAGCGGCAGGATAAGAGTTGAAAGCTACTTCTTCGCAATGCTCAGCCCACATCGGGTCA
>CXSE01000314.1_pt1 | contig 8259 bp, 7 predicted proteins | sample 591741 | NCBI WGS metagenome assembly CXSE01 (sample SAMEA3491337, study PRJEB9169) | human gut metagenome | biome: ENVO:mammalia-associated habitat; material: ENVO:feces | place: Bangladesh | collected 2010-04-07
TCCCATTTTATTTCCTTTCTTTTCTGATGTTAATATATTCTTTTATCGCTGATTATCAAGCATTTAATTTGCGATACAAAGATAATACAACGAGGGACAAAAACGAGACAAAAGTGGGTAAACAATCCGCTAATTTAGGAAAGAATAACGAACCTATCCAAAATCGGCTTTCATTCCTAATAGACTGTAAATCAGTGATATTACATCACTTTACTATCCTTTCATTTCCGATGGTTAGACCCGCTTGGGATAATTGGTGGATTTATCCAAAGGCTTTGAATGGTTGTTCAATATCAAAATAGGCGACTATTACCAAAAACATGAGGACGTGATAAAACGGAAGCCGGGCAAACTCACTGAATTTCTTAATGGACTGGCAGACCTAATCAAAAAGGAACATGATAAGAAAGGATATAGGTAATCAGCAACTTATGATTTATTTATAGGGGATTCCATTAGTTTCCCTGTAATTTCTTTGCATCCGTTTTTAGAACTTTGCTTCATCAATCGATTGACAAATAAGAATGTATAATCTGAAACATGAAGCAATTATGTATATAGAGAATGACGAATTTGGTGAATGGATGCAGAAGCTGTATGCCAAACTGGAAGAACTCTGCAAAGATGTACGGGTACTACGCAATGCAGACAGGGTACTGCCCGAAGATGACAACCTATTGGATAATCAAGACTTGTGCCTGCTGTTCAAAGTAAGCATCAAAACCCTGCAACGCTACCGGGCTATCGGTGCGCTGCCATACTTCACTATCAGCGGAAAAGTGTATTACAAGGCTTCCGATGTCCGGGAGTTCATCAAGGAAAGGTTCAGCGTCACCACGCTACGCCAGTTCGAGAAAGAGCACTGTACGAAGAAAAAGAAATGAATCTGAAAAGCCGAAACGGTGAATGTGCTTCATCCGTTCCGGCTTTCCCCGTTTATGGCTTACCCAGCTTATCGGCTTCTTTCTTTAACTGTTCGGCTTGCTCGTTCAACAGCCTTGCACGTTCCAGTGCTTCCGCCTGCTTTTGGATGCGGTATTCAAAATCCATCACTGAATCGGTCAGACTTCGGATAAAGCCGTTATCCCGTTGCCACTTGAACTTGTTTTCCAGCATATCAAAAGTTTCCCCGTCTGCCTGTCCTTGCATCAGCAAATAGCGGTATTTCATATCGTTGTCCTGCAACTGCTGCATACGTTCTACCAAACGGACATTCAAGAATATAGAAGCGGAACAGAGAATCAGCACTGCCGAAAAAAGAAACAATCCCGGACGAATCCAAGAAGCGACCTTGTTGTAAATCCGTTGATAGAGCGGTAAGGGCGTAGCTTCCTCTTTATCCGTCTTGCAAGAGCCAAAAGTCTCAAGCATTACCTTGAAACAACGATAGGTTTCCAATACTATTTTCTTGGTGTCCTCGATATGTTTCTGCTGACCTTGCATCCTGTTCCTTATCTCGTCAAGCTAGCTTTGGATAGCCTGCAAATCCTTTTCGGGAACAGCCGGCTTACTGTGCAGTTCCGACAATGCCTGTTCGATTGCGTTCAGCCTTTCGAGAGTTTCCTCCCGACTGGCTGGCGTTACCTGTGCTTCCTGCTTCTCTTTCAGTTCAGTAACCATTGAGAGAAGCCCCTCTAAAATCAAATTTTCCTCCATGTATTTACAGTTTAAGTTGTTTTTTCTTTTTCTTCTTCTTTCTCAAAAAGGAATCATCGGGCATTTCATCAGCCGGGGCTGACAAACCGGAGAACAGACCGCCTAAACCTGCAATAAAAGAATTATCCGTTTTGTCGGGTGCTGATACTGATTTCTGAACAGGTGCGGTAACCGTCTGCTTATTGCTTCCGGCTGTCGTCTGCCCTACATCCCCAAAACACTTATCCAGTTTGGAGAAACTGAAATTACGGTCTATCTCCGAACCCTTGAACGTGTATTCGCCTTTGGAAAAGGATATGCCCTGTATCTCGCTTGTCTGCCCCTTATACTTGAACCGGATAGTAATACCCTTTTCCGCTAACCGCTCCTGTAACTGCCGCCAGTTCTTGGACTTCCCGATTTCATTCTTTACAGCGTTGTAAATCTCGTATTTCGATTTGTCCGGCTCTTTCAAGCGGTGCTGCTTTACCTGTTCTTTCCCACCAGCGAAATAAAGCCCGTGTTTGGCTTTCAGCTTCTTGCATACCTGCTCGTTGCGGTACATATCGTTTTTGTCCGAAATGGTCTTGCCATTGTTGTCTATACGGTTGAACACGATGTAGGCTAAGCACCCAGCGCCTTTACATATTGCTATGTTAGGTTTCCAAGTACTCGCCCCCGAACCGGACTTACACCTTTCGACGTATCCGGCTCTCCACTAATATTATCAGTCTAACTTCCCTGTATGAATTTTCCAATGGCAATCATGGCATACCGCAATGGTTTTTCGTCTGCGGGCAATCATGTGTTTTTCCCAGATCCTTTTTCCTTGCAGATCTTTGAGCTTTTTCACATGATGCATCGATAATACCGATTCTGCTCCGCATATCTCACATTTATTGGCTTTTATCCTATCGATTAGGCTCGTTCTTGTGATTTTAATAAGCGGTTGATCATCATTGAATTTAATTCTACTTAAAGGCTTGCGCTTAAAACCGTCATGATAAAACTCGCACCGTACTGTTTTCCCATTCTTTTTGATATAGTCAACTCCAAACTCTCCGTTTTTACTGTATTTTCGAAGAACCTTGCGAACTGATGATTTATATTTGCAAGCATAGGTTTTGTACATACTGTATTCCATGATATTATAAAAAGAATCAATAGTATAACTGTTATTCGCCAATGAATAATAGTTGTAAAAGCCTCGTATCTCCCCATTGTACTGGCAAAGTATTTCCAAGTCGTCATTATTCTTCATGCAAGGCCTTGCCTTGGGATGCCATCTCTCTTTCCCATTATGATAGGTCAGTTTGATAGCATCATACTCGAAGAGTTTCTTTTTCATTGTATCCATAGATACTTTTAAAAAGACTTTTGACCTGTAGTATCTTTGAGCAGTTCCTTTACCAATCCGTTTTGTTTGATCTGTTTTGTAGATTCCGATTTCATATCCGAGGAATTTTGCGTTCTTCTTTGTATTGGTTATCAATGTTTTTTCGTCAGATAATTCAAGATTGAGTTTTTCTCCAAGAAAATCTTTGATGTCTTTCTTGACTTTAACACAATCTGCTTTACTTCCGATTATTCCAATCAAAAAGTCATCTGCATATCGGATGTATTTCAATCTTCTGTAGCTACTGTCCATCTCATCTAAACTTGGATAGTTGTTACGGGCTTTACAACATTCATTAATGCGATTCAGGTAAAACTCACGTTTCTTTTTATCTGTTTCAATTTTAAGTTTTCGCTCGGCTCTGATTTTTCTCAATGCATATTTTGCATAAACTGTATCGGGTTTGCGTTTTTTGCCTTCATTAAAGTTATGGATATATTCATTCATATATTTGTCGAACTTATCAAGATAGATATTAGCCAGTATTGGACTAATAATTCCACCTTGTGGTGTTCCACTGTATGTCCTATGAAATGTCCATTCCTCCATGTATCCAGCATTCAGGAACTTTCTGATTAGCCTAATGAACCTGTTGTCAGAAATTCTTTCTTCAAGTATTCTTATCAAAATATCATGATCGATATTATCAAAGAATCCTTTAATGTCTCCTTCAACAAACCATTTGGAACCTGTAAAAGTATCCTTGATACGGGATAGTGCCGTATGGCATCCTCTGTTTGGTCTAAATCCATGAGAACAACTCTCAAAATTGTCTTCATAGATCGCCTCCAAAATCATACGGATAACCTCTTGCACCAGTTTATCATCAAAAGAAGGTATTCCCAAAGGTCGTTTAGATCCGTTTTTCTTCGGAATATAAATTCTTTTTGATGATACAGGCTGATATTGCTCACTTTTGAGCAATTCAATCAATTGTTCAATACGGAATATACTCATGTCGTCAATGGTTTTTCCATCAACTCCGGGAGTCATGTTACCTTCCTTTGCATATAGCTTTTGGTAAGCAACATAATATATTTCCTTATTGAACAGAATCCGATATAGCCTTTCAAATCTGTACATTGAGATTTTACTTTGCTGCGCCAGACTGTTTAATACTCTTTCTGGATCTCTCATAATGTCTCACACATTTTCCGTTAATTGTATTAAAAATATTAGCTGTCTCCCTTTGCCATGTACAAGGCTTTCCCTTGCTCAGACTACTACGGAGACTCCGTTGCCATGCCAAATATTCAAAGGTCTGAAACCTTATAGCCTTACAACTGGCATTTTGGGTTAGGCAATCCCCATTTAGACATATAATAACTATAGCTCGATAAGTTGTCGGATACGACATCCACCTTTTATTGCTTACCGCAATTGCGTTGTGATCAGTTTACGCTTCCGCTACATGCACATGATAACGGAGTATCACAATATGACGCCATTAATCGTCTTTCGTCATAGACCCGCATTTGTCCGCTCAGGCTATCGTTTAATCAATACGGATTTTATCCTCATACTTATCATTTCATCTTCCCATTCAGTCGCAACATGACGATTAGTTGACTTATGGATTTGCCGGTATGCTATACTCCCCTTTGGGTTTCCCCTTCGGATAAGCCGGTTGATGACAGACTTGTAAACTCGTGTCAGGTATTGCGCTACCAATACATTTATTATATGCCCTTATGGGCGCACATGCACGTGCGGATGCTCCCGGTCTTGATGGCGCACGATGATATACTGCGTATCGGTGATTTTCATCTCACGCATATATTCCTGCGCAAGCTGTATCATCCTCTCGTCTGTCAATTTGGGCGCATCCACTGCCGAATAACTTAGCGCAATATGTCCGACAGGCTTTTTCAAGTCGGGATTCATCCCGGTCTGCATACAGAAGCTGCGGATTATATCTCCCCGGCTTTCTGTCAGTACCCCTTCCGCATGGAGTAAAGCCGCCTGCTCCTTGCCCAGCACATAGTTCACGCAGCCCTTAAACCCGCTTCCCTTTTTTATTTTTCCAATCATCCGACAACTGGTTTATAATTTCGACAATCCTGTTTTTGAGTTTCACCAGTTCCACCGCCACCAGTGCGAAACCTCCGGCATTCGCCCGGTGCGCCAACTGGTTGATGTTGTTGGCTTCCCCTGCCAGTTTGCGGATGGTGTCCGCATCCTGCCTGTTCAGCCGGGGTATGACCTCTGCCGAAACAACCGCCTGCCTTACATACTCACTGACACGCAACCCGGATTCCCCGGCTCGCTTTCTGATGGCATAATACTGCAACTCGGTCAGCTTCGTGCTGACTACCCGTTGCTGCTTCTCTATCCGTTTCTTTGCCGGACGTCCCCCCGGCTTATCCTTTATATTCGTCATAAGTTTTTACATTTAAATGGTATCTTAAAAATTGCGACCAACGGGAGAAATTTTCTTTGCTGTCAAGCAAAGCAAGGTAGTTTCGGTCTACCGAAACATAACCTTGCTCTCCAAATTAAACCGCCTGCCGTTGGTAATCCTACCGGACTAAATGCCCCTGCCCCTTTTCTGTCTTGGGGCGGCACGTTGTCCGGTTTCCTGCTTTATCTCCTGCGCTTGGCTGGTGCTGTTCTTCTGTTCCTGCTTCCTGCCGCACAGGTAATCGTTCAAGTCCGAATACCCCCTGTAATTGTCCGAGAAGTCACGCACACGGTAGGAGTATTCCAATTCGATAGCCCGTGTCGCTTCATATCCTGCCTTGTCATTGTCAAGCATACAGTGGATGCGTTCATACGGGTACAGCACGTCGATGGCTTTCGGCACATTGACTGTAGAGTTGAGTATGACATAATCCTGCCTGTCAAGGTCGGGCATAGTCGGGCAGTTCTTCATTCGGAGCGTGAGGAAAGAAAGATAGTCCATAAAACCCTCGAATACCAAACATTTCTCTCTCGGCTCTCCCTGCTGCCGTATATGGGTGATGTCTTTCGGGGCGATGCAACCCTTAAAAAAGGAATTGCGAACCTCGTAACCTCCTGCCATGTTCGGGAAACCGATAGCAAAGAAGGGTCTGCCGTTATTGGTAAAGTGGAGTTCCTTACATTCTCTTTTTGCCAGTTCGACATTGATACCCCGTCCCTGCAAGTAACGGAGCAATGCCGGATGGGTAAGGTCACGGACTTCCAAATGCTGGAAGCTCGGTTCTGTCCTACGCTGGGGAAAAGAAAAACTGACCGGGCGGACGTGCGGTGTCTGTTCCGCTATCCGGTTTAAAAGGTATGGCAGGCTATCGGAGCAATAGAGTTCCTTTGCCAGTGCGATGATGTTGCCGCCCTTGCCTGCGCGTAGGCTCGGTACAGAACGCCTTACTGCCTTTCGGCAGTAGGTTTTCCCGTACCTGCCCCCAAACCGTACTTGCATGTCTCCACGCATACGGCTCTCCGTTGATAACATGACTTTATTTAGCATGGCTGTGTATTTTGGCATAACACTTTTCACAGACAACCAATGTCTTCCTATGCTTTTCAAGCATCAGCCTGTCGCATTCAGTTTTTCCTTTAAGCTGATTTAGCTTTCTGACATGACGCATGACTACAGGTCCGACTTTTCCACATAATTCACATGTTCTCGCATCCAATCGCTCAGTAAGTGTCGGCTGTGGAATTGCGATTGTGTAGGATAAGTCGTTTACCTCCGTATAGTACATTGGTGGTTTACGTTTGAATCCCTCATTATAGAATTTCCTGTACCGTAATTTACCTTTTGCATCCTGATATGGCACTATAATGTCATTCCCAACCTTATATTTGTCAATGACTTTGCTTACAGTGCTATTGGTTTTTCCTGCAATGGTATGGTACATACTGTACTCCATGATGTATCCAAACTTTGAGAGCGCGTATGCCACGTTGTTGGCAATGCAGTAGTAGTTGTAGAACCCTCTGATTTCAGAGTTATATGCCGCCACTATGTCCTCGATTTTCTTCTTCATAAGATTGCCTCTGAACTTTGCAAACCAAACTTGTCGGCCATTTTCTACCTTGTATCTGATGGCGCTGTATTCTTCCAGTTTGTTCCGCACCGTTTCTATGGCGACCTTTAGGACTATCTTACCGTTGTAATAACGGGCTGGCACATTGTTCTTGTCCCGCTTGATAGCATCAAACTTACGGACTGAAACATCGAAGCCAAGAAATTTCGCGGGCTTTTGTGCGTTTGTTATCAATGTCTTTTCCTGTGACAGTTCCAGCTTGAGGTTTTCTTCCATATACTTGGTAATGTCCGACTTGATTTTAACGCACTCTGCCTTGCTTCCGATAACACCAATGAGGAAATCATCTGCGTATCTTACGTATCGAAGCCTTCTGTATGTTTCATCCATACTGTCTCTGCTCTCAATCTTTTGCCTTTCACGTCTCAGTTTCTCATACTCATCCCTAAGCTGTAATCTGACATCTGCATCCTGTATGTTCTTGATGCTTTTAAGGATGCGTTGCATCTTATCGCTAAGTTGCTTGTATTCTTTGGTGATGTGTCTTTCTTTTCCCTTATTGAAGCGTAGGGCGTATTCTTCCATATACTTGTCAAAATTATCAAGATAAATGTTTGCCAGTATAGGACTGATATTACCGCCTTGTGGAGTTCCCTTGTTTGTATTATGAAACTTCCAGTCTTCAATATATCCCGCATTCAACAACTTGCGGATAAGCCTTAGAAATCTATCATCGGCAATCCGTTTCCGCAAAGTTGCAATCAATACATTGTGGTCTATGTTGTCGAAGAATCCTTTAATGTCTCCTTCCACAAACCATTTTGTACCTGTAAATGTCTTTTGGATATGGGGTCAATGCGGTATGGCAGCTTCTGTTTGGTCTGAATCCATGTGAGGTGTTTGCAAACACCTCTTCATAGACGGCTTCAAGAATCATGCGCACCACCTCCTGTACAAGTTTGTCCTCAAAGGAAGGAATTCCAAGCGGTCTTTTCTTACCGTTTTTCTTGGGTATGTATATCCTTTTTGCCGGATTAGGCTTGTAAGACTCATCTCTCAAAGATGCAATGACTTTGTTTATTCTTTGAAGACTCATCCGATTGATGGTTTTCCCATCCGTACCGGGTGTCATATTGCCTGGTTTGGCGTAAATACGCTGGTAAGCAACATGAAACATCTCCTCATTGAATAAGATACGGTACAGCCTTTCGAACTTGTAATCCGAAACTTTACCATGCTTGTTTAAAGCTTTTAATA
>CXSE01000275.1_pt1 | contig 3972 bp, 3 predicted proteins | sample 591741 | NCBI WGS metagenome assembly CXSE01 (sample SAMEA3491337, study PRJEB9169) | human gut metagenome | biome: ENVO:mammalia-associated habitat; material: ENVO:feces | place: Bangladesh | collected 2010-04-07
GGAATAACGATTAGTATGTTTGAATGAATTGATTAGTAAGGTAATATGCGTAAAAAGATTCTGTTTATAGCAGGAATGATGGCTTGCTGTACTTGGGCGAGTGCACAGGAAATATCCCGGACCTGGGTGGCTGATAAAGGCAATGGTACTTATCAGAACCCTGTTCTATATGCCGACTATTCCGATCCGGACGTATGTGCGGCAGGAGATGATTTCTATATGACGGCTTCCAGTTTTAATTGCATACCGGGACTTCCTATACTTCATTCCCGTGATCTGGTAAACTGGTCGCTGGTGAATTATGCGTTGCCGGTACAGGAACCCAAAGAGTTTTTCGATAAAGCGCAGCACGGGAAAGGTGTATGGGCCCCTGCTATCCGCTTTCATAAGGGAGAATTTTATATTTACTGGGGCGATCCGGATTATGGAATCTACATGATAAAGACCAGAGACCCGAAAGGATCATGGAGCAAACCCGTATTGGTGAAAGCCGGAAAAGGAATGATAGACCCGACGCCACTTTGGGACGAGGACGGAAAAGTATATTTGATACATGCTTATGCCGGCAGTCGCAGCGGAGTGAACAGCATTCTGGTGATCAGCGAATTGAATGCGGAAGGAACGGAAGTGATCTCCGATCCGGTACTGGTGTTCGATGGAAATGATGGAAAGAACCATACGGTAGAAGGACCGAAGCTCTATAAACGGAATGGTTACTATTATATTTTCGCTCCGGCAGGCGGAGTAGCTACCGGTTGGCAGCTGGTGCTTCGTTCAAGGAATATCTATGGTCCCTATGAATCAAAGATCGTGATGGCGCAGGGGAAGACCACCATCAACGGTCCGCATCAGGGGGGCTGGGTAGATACAAATACAGGAGAATCGTGGTTCGTCCACTTTCAGGATCAAGGGGCTTACGGACGTGTTATTCATCTCAATCCGATGAAATGGGTGAATGACTGGCCTGTGATCGGAGTGGATAAAGACAAAGACGGTTGCGGAGAACCTGTCACCACCTATAAAAAGCCGAATGTCGGAAAGACATATCCGGTGGCTACTCCTCCGGAAAGTGACGAGTTCGATACACGGCACTTGGGATTACAGTGGCAGTGGCATGCCAACAAACAGGATACCTACGGATTTACGACTGATTTGGGATATATCCGGCTCTATGCAGGCAGCCTTTCCAAGGAGTTCGTGAATTTTTGGGAAGTGCCTAATCTGCTGCTGCAAAAGTTTCCCGCCGAAGAGTTCACGGCTACTACCAAGCTGACGTTTACCGCCAAGCAGGATGGAGAGCAAGCCGGAATGATAGTAATGGGATGGGATTATAGTTATCTGTCTGTCCGTAAAGCCGGCGACAAGTTTATCCTGCAACAAGCCGTATGCAAAGATGCGGAACAGCAGCACCCCGAACAAGTGAAAGAATTGGCAAGCTTTCCGGTGGAATATCTGAAAATGCCGGGAGTGGCTGATAATGAGTGGAAGGCCGTTTACTTACGGGTAAAAGTAGCCAAAGGAGCCGTTTGCACCTTTGCCTATAGTCTCGATGGAAAGAAGTACACAGCAGCGGGAGAACCTTTTACTGCCCGGCAGGGAAAGTGGATAGGAGCGAAAGTCGGTTTGTTCTGTGTCACCCCTAATGATGGAAATCGCGGATGGGCGGACGTAGACTGGTTCCGGGTAACTAAATAAGAAAGAATAAGTGAGAATAAATAATAAGAAACTAACACGAAGATATAGAACGAAAAAATGAAGAAGATTGTAGCAGGGTTGGTTGTAGTACTAGGCTTTTGTGCATGTGCCCATCGGACTTCCGGTACGTTGGATGTGAATAAAGCTCTGGATTATTGCGCGGAACAGACCCAACGTTCACTGGTAGAACTGAAAGGAGACTCGGGTATAGACTATACAATGATGCCACGTAATGTCATGGCAGACGAGCATCATTGGAACTGTCGGAAAGCAACGAAGGAAGAATGGTGTGCCGGTTTCTGGCCGGGAGTGTTGTGGTATGATTATGAGTACACACAAGACAAGCATATACTGGAAGAAGCCGAAAAGTTTACGGCATCCTTAGAGTTCCTTTCCCGCATTCCGGCTTATGATCATGATCTGGGCTTTCTGGTTTTTTGCAGCTACGGCAACGGATATCGCCTGACCAAGAATCCCGCTTACAAACAAGTGATTCTGGACACAGCCGATTCATTGGCTACTTTGTTTAATCCGGTAGTCGGCACGATGCTGTCCTGGCCGCGGGAAGTAGAACCCCGTAACTGGCCCCACAATACCATCATGGACAACATGATCAATCTTGAGATGCTTTTCTGGGCAGCAAAGAACGGTGGTAATCCTTACTTATACGACATCGCTGTATCTCATGCCGACAAGACTATGAAGTGTCAGTTCCGTCCGGACTATACCTCATATCATGTAGCGGTATACGATACTATCACAGGTAACCTGATTAAAGGAGTGACTCACCAAGGATATGCGGACAGCACAATGTGGGCACGTGGACAAGCGTGGGCTATTTATGGCTACACCGTAGTCTATCGTGAAACGAAAGACCCAAAATACCTTGACTTTGTGCAGAAAGTAGCCGATGTCTATCTGGAACGCTTGCCCGAAGACAAAGTGCCTTATTGGGATTTCAGTGCTCCGGGCATACCCGATGCTCCGCGTGATGCTTCGGCGGCTGCCGTAGTAGCTTCCGCGCTGCTCGAACTGTCTGCCTATCTCCCCAATGGGAAGGGTAAACACTACAAGGATGCCGCTATCGAAATGCTGACAAGCCTGAGTTCCGACAATTATCAGAGCGGTAAAAGCAATCCGGCTTTCCTGCTCCATAGCACAGGCCATTGGCCGGCTCATTCGGAGATAGACGCTTCTATTATCTATGCAGACTATTATTATATAGAGGCATTGCTTCGTCTGAAACGTCTGCAGAAGGGAGAAGGAGTATTGGGACAGAAATAAAAAGGGGATGTATCAGAACTTCCCTTTTAACGAAATCATCCTCGCCACAGATAGTCGTAGCGAGGATGATATTTAATTTATGAGGGTTTCAACACATCCTCTTTCTTTTTACTGGTTAGGGTTTAGGTTATTATTTCTTTACCTTGATGATGTCATAATTCAGATCGCTGACAGCTTCCTGCAGGCTATCGTTTACCAGACGCAGGGTAGTGTCATTTACAATCACAAAATACATTGGAGCCTCACCATCATTCGGAGTTAACTTAACAGCTTTGGTAGGTTTTTTGTTCACTACTTTTTGGATGGTCTGTTGTTTTCCTTTAGAAGAGAAGGTTTTGTTCTTACCCTGACCTTCTGCATCGAGGTAAGTCATATCCAGTGTATACGTGGTATCTACACCGTCAGTTGCAGCGTTCAGAGTCAATACGTAGTCGATACCCGGACCGTCGGCAGCAGGGAGTGTACCTTCATAAACTTCGGTCACTTCTGTGATCGGAGCCATTTCTATAGAAAGACTGTCTGCTTCTGCCTCTGCGGCTTTGTTGGCTTTTGACTGGCAAGATGCCAAAGCAGCTACGACTGCTGCTAACATAATTACTTTTTTCATCGTTAAGTGCTTTAAGTTAATATAAATATAGTGAGCTTACTGCTCGGGTTATTTTTTCTTTATTCTTCGTCCCGTTTGATGACCAGCAGTTTGTCTACCCGTCCACGGTCCATATCCACTACTTCGAATTGCAGGTTCTTGTAGGTGAAGATATCTCCGGCTTTCGGGATACCGCCCAGCAGGAACATTGCCAATCCTCCGAGGGTTGTGAAGTCTTCGTCCTCCAGGTCTTCATAAGATAAGATTCCCATCTCTTCCATAAAGTCCTTGATGTTCATCGAGGCTTCCACCAACATCGAACCATCCTGTCTTCTGACGATATCTTCCTCTTCCGTATCGTCCTCTTCAAGGATATCTCCGAAGATGCTTTCGGTAAGGTCGTGCAG
>CXSE01000439.1_pt1 | contig 1858 bp, 2 predicted proteins | sample 591741 | NCBI WGS metagenome assembly CXSE01 (sample SAMEA3491337, study PRJEB9169) | human gut metagenome | biome: ENVO:mammalia-associated habitat; material: ENVO:feces | place: Bangladesh | collected 2010-04-07
CTACCTTAAGAAGCATTTGTAAATCCAAAAAGAAAAAATTATATTTGTTGTGATTTAAAAGAAATAGAAACCAGACAGAGTTTAAATTACACTCCCTTGTGTGGGGCTGTCCAAAATCGGACAGCCCCTTTTTTAGATGTATTAGTATTTTCTATTATCTTTCATCGCCTTCCTCCACCTCTTAAAAGCCCTCATCAGGCTATCTTCCTCCACTGTACCTTCCATATTATAATGTTCCACAAAAAGCTCCATCGAGCGTTTGAACATGATTCCGTTTTTGAATTTATTCTCCAGCAGAAATTCATAGAGTTCCGCCCTCATTTCCACTTCGATTTCCTTTTCTATGGTTAATGCGCTTTCCTGCCCGATATAATTATATACTTCCGGATTCTTTCCGTAGGCTGGATTAGGCAGAACAAACGTGATATTTCCTGTTTCTTTCCAGGATACTTTGGATGGATGCGGGACGGATNAAAGAACGTCTGGCGGAAATAGACAAACAGAAAGCCACTCAGCGTAAGAACCGCGGACGCATGATCCGTGTCGCATTGGTTGGCTATACAAATGTTGGAAAATCGACCATCATGAACTTGCTGTCAAAGAGCGAAGTGTTTGCCGAAAACAAGCTGTTCGCTACACTCGATACAACGGTACGCAAAGTGATCATCGATAACTTGCCGTTTCTTCTGTCGGACACGGTCGGATTTATCCGTAAGTTGCCCACTGACCTGGTAGACTCATTCAAATCGACTTTGGATGAGGTGCGTGAAGCCGATTTACTGGTGCATGTAGTAGACATCTCTCACCCCGGATTTGAAGAACAGATCGAAGTGGTGAACAAGACACTTGCCGACATTGGCGGCGGTGGCAAACCCATGATACTTATATTCAATAAAATAGACGCCTACACCTACGTGGAGAAAGCGCCGGACGACCTTACCCCCCGAACAAAGGAAAACTTAACACTCGAAGAACTGATGAAGACGTGGATGGCAAAGATGGAAGACAACTGCCTCTTTATTTCCGCCCGCGAACGAATCAATATAGACGAACTGAAAGATGTAGTTTATCAGCGAGTGAAAGAATTGCATGTTCAAAAGTACCCCTATAACGATTTTCTTTATCAGACTTACGAAGAGGAAGAATAATAATCAATGTACCGCTTACTGATTGGGGGAGGCGGTACATATCTATTTTTATCTATATGAAAGACTATCGTAAATTGACTGAGGACGAAGTGCTTCAGTTGAAGAGCCAGTCGTGTCTGGCTGATGATTGGGGAAATGTTTTGGTTGCCGAGGGGTTTAACTGTGAGTATGTTCACCATACCCGCTTTTCGGGTGAAGTGAAATTAGGCGTATTTGATGCCGAATTTACACTGCCCGGAGGGATCAGAAAACATTCGGGACTCCGTCATGTAACTCTGCACAATGTGGTAGTGGGGGATAACTGCTGCATTGAAAACATTCAAAACTACATTGCTAATTATGAAATCGGAAATGATACCTTCATTGAAAATGTGGATATCATTTTGGTAGACGGGCTAAGCACCTTTGGTAATGGGGTGGAAGCGACAGTGCTCAATGAAACGGGCGGACGTGAAGTGCTGATCAATGATAAATTGTCGGCACACCAGGCATACATACTTGCATTGTATCGTCACCGTCCGGAACTGATTAATCGCATGAAGGCGATTGCCGATTATTATTCCAACAAGCATGCTTCTGCGGTAGGTAGTATAGGTGATCATGTGATGATTCTGAACACAGGGTCTATCAAGAATGTACGGATCGGTGATTATTGCCATATCTGCGGTACTTGCCGTTTGACAAACGGTAGCGTCAACAGTAATGTGACA
>CXSE01000771.1_pt1 | contig 1771 bp, 1 predicted proteins | sample 591741 | NCBI WGS metagenome assembly CXSE01 (sample SAMEA3491337, study PRJEB9169) | human gut metagenome | biome: ENVO:mammalia-associated habitat; material: ENVO:feces | place: Bangladesh | collected 2010-04-07
CAATACGAGCAGCATGTGGTTATTTCGGAGAAGGAGAAATGGTCAATGAAAATGGCTGGATGAAAATTGAAGGTATGGGAAAACTCAACCGCAATATGTTTATTGTACAAGCTATTGGTCATTCCATGGAGCCGCTCATTCATGATGGAGATTATTGTGTGTTTAGAGCGAATCCGGCAGGTAGCCGACAGGGAAAGATTGTACTTGCAGAACATCACAATTATTACGATTCAGACTATACAGGCAGTTACTCTATCAAGACGTATACAAGCAAAAAGTCTTTTGATGCAGAAGGGAATTGGACTCATGAGGAAATCGTTCTCCAGCCTAAAAATTCAGATTATTCTCCTATCATTCTTGAAGAAGAAGATGCAGACGAATTCCGGATTGTCGGAGAATTCATTGGAATTCTGCAAACAGAATTATAATATGATTAGCCATTCTAGCGGAATCCCCCAATATCTCTCATTAGAATGACCGATTGAAACCAACCTATCACTTGTTTTGTGGTATCAAGGCTATTAAGAGATTTATGAAAAAATAAATTGCCTGTATTATGTGCATTGCTGATGTCTTGTTCCAATAGGAATATTCAGTAAATGTCCCTCTTTCTTATAAATTAAGAGAAAAGGTTCACTTTACGTGAGCTTTCCTCTTTTTTTCGGTAAAGTCCCCAGTCTTTTTTTACAAATATTATTTACATATTATTATTTTGAATGATACATTATGTACATGTCTTTTTTAGGGGAAGTTAAAATACTCTCCTCTTTTCCTCTTATTTTAGTTTGATTATGCAACCGTTCTTTTTTCTTTTCGACTTTTCTATCATACATACCGCATTGGCCGTATGTACTCCAAAGAAAATCCAAAGCATTTCCGTTTTCCTGTTTCTGGCTTTTATTCTAGCCATTGAGTAATGTTGTTTCTGTGTTCCAAAGCTTCCTTCCAGGCGGGTAGCTCTTTCACGACTGAGTTCCAACCGTAAGCTCTTCCAAAGTGTCTCATCTTTGGCAGTTCTACCCTTACGTTTAAAGGAAGTACTTATTATGATATTTTGTACAAAATTTCCGGTTGGCATTACTAGCATAGATTGAATCCTCCACAAGTTCCTTAACTCTAACCGTGGTCAGTTGTTGTTACAGATGAATACAGTCTTCCGAATGTACTCCTTCTTTAAAAGCCTTAAAGGAGATATGTTCTATAAAGGAGATTCCATATATCTATATATTGTTGACTTTGGCTTCGAATTCAACAGATTTGGTTTCCTTGCCCCTGATAATGGAGCGAAGGTAATGTCGGTCGATACTTACGATACGGTTGGACACTTTTTTGCCTGCAAATAAGTCGCTCCTTGCTTAAGGACCGTCTGTATGACCGAGAAACGTCTTTGGTAACCAGAGGATAGTGTAAGCCTGTTCCTCGAGTATGCTGATGTCTGTATTCCGCAATGCAACATCCAACAACCATCCTTCAAGAATCAAACCATCGAAAAAAGGAAACAGCACAGGACTTGTATATGCTTCTTTTTGCAAAAGCAATGTCAAACTAACAGCCTTTGCTGTTTCCAAAGAAAGATACTCCGACAAATAACGAAACTCGTATCCTGCATCGTTTTCAGTCAGAGTCCCTGCCAATTGGTCTTTGTAAAATATATGGGCTTTATGTGTATTTTGATAAGTATCGTGATCATCGTTACGGAGCTGTCCGTTCGCTGGATCATGGTGAAACGTGGGAAGATGTATCCGATCAGGTTTCGTTTCCGAAGGGAATC
>CXSE01001490.1_pt1 | contig 1636 bp, 3 predicted proteins | sample 591741 | NCBI WGS metagenome assembly CXSE01 (sample SAMEA3491337, study PRJEB9169) | human gut metagenome | biome: ENVO:mammalia-associated habitat; material: ENVO:feces | place: Bangladesh | collected 2010-04-07
AATATAAAGTATGAAAAGTAGAATTGTTTTTTTTGCATTTTGCTTAGCCCTCTTGTCTAGTTGCGGCAATAAGGGCAATGACACAGGGAAAGTCCCAGAATATGCAGTACAAGAATTACAGAAGACAACTGCNGNNCTTCAAGCCTGCTGGCAAGCTCATCTTCTTTGAGAAGAAAGCCTTGCTTGACTGGGTGCGAGGAGCAAGAGCAATGTCGGAGGAGGAGATAAGACTGGAGGCTGCAAACCGTCTGAATGAAATGAACAATAGACCATAGCATCATGACGAAAGATGAACTTGTAAACAGTCTGCAAAAACGTGACCCTCTGTTGGCTAATGCGGTCAGCAATATGGTAGACTACATTTCCGACCGCTTTCCTGCCGCTTACCCAAGCAAGGAACAGACGGAATCCGTCAACGCTTACCTGCATTCAGTATTTGCAGACGGTGACGGAACCATGTCGGAAAGAAACTGTGAGCATCGAAGAATAGCATCACAGAAAATCACCATCAATGCCATACAAGTGCTTGATAGCCCTCAACTTGACCGACTGCAATGTGTGCTTGACCATATCGCATACGACAAGGAGTATTATATGCCAGAAAGAGGCTTCGGCATGAGGCGATAGTTTCTCTTTTCACCGCAGAGATTTTCCGCATGACAGTAACAAAACATTTACACAACTAATATCATACAACGATGAACAGTAATATTTTCAACAGCATTATCCTGAGTAACGAACAAGTAAACTATCTGATGGGTGGCACGGCTGGCATCAATCGCCTTTCATGCCTTTATCAACTCATTCAGATTGTGACACGACAGATTGAAACCTCAAATGAGGTTGGGGAATCCACAACAGAATTGTGGGAAGTGAACATATCTGAGGTGGCTCTATCCAAACTATGGAAGTGTGACCGAAAGACCGTCTCCAAGATGCTTGACCACATGAACAAATTGGGCATCCTTTCTTCTATACAGACAAGACGGGGAAGTGTTCACACTTTGCTCTGCATTTCAGCATGGATTGTTGATGGCAAGAAGTGTGTCAATCCTCACTATGTTCCCATCAACCAAAGAAGCAACTATGACAAGTCAATTTCTTCTGCTTCCACAACCGCATTCCCTAACAAGGAAGATCCACCCATCAAAAATGGCGGTACTTCTCCTACACAACTTGCCAACAGTTCCTTTTCTTCCCTAACTTCTGGAAATGGCGATAATGGCAAGGAGGAAGATGTTCCACCGCCAAGCGTTTCAGACATGGAACTGGAGGCAGAAGCCAGAAGGCAATTCTTCAAGGAACAGATGGAAGCAGAGGATGCCCCACAATTGCTGTTACTTGGGTAATTTGAGAACCGTTATACAATAAGTCTGTGAACATGTGCAGCCACAGTGCGTAGCGTGCATGTGCGTAAACTCTGATAGCAGTGCTATGCAAGAAATACCAATGTCATACAAACGTACTTCGTTTGTCCGTATGCCAATGGACTTCTTGAACGCTCGCAAGCTCGCATTGGGTTGCACACTTTTATAGAAGCAATACTTGGTATGAATAAGAAGAATATAGAAAAGGAGGCACCGAAATATACGAGCCGCCTAATAGTAAGGCTTACGCCACAGCTTCATAAGGAGAT
>CXSE01002913.1_pt1 | contig 1384 bp, 2 predicted proteins | sample 591741 | NCBI WGS metagenome assembly CXSE01 (sample SAMEA3491337, study PRJEB9169) | human gut metagenome | biome: ENVO:mammalia-associated habitat; material: ENVO:feces | place: Bangladesh | collected 2010-04-07
TTTCATTTATCTTATTTTTCAGCACACTGAAGTCCAGTTCCATACCGATAACGAACATGAAAAGGATCAGGCCGACCTGACTCAGCAATTCAAGATTGGTCAGTGAATGGACAGGGAACAGGAAATGAAAAGCTTCATCAGGACAGATACAATTCTGTTCTGCAAAACTCCACCCTCTCTTTCAAGCATTTTCTTCTCAACGTTATATACAAAACCATAGTTGCCGCGTGTCACCAAATCGGCAATCTCCCTGCGTGTCAAACCCAGACGGAGCAACTGCTCGATCTTGCTCGTCTTGGTGGTACTCTGTTCTAAGATATTTCTAACTTGCTCGTTCATAGCTTTTTGTCCTTTATTATTATACCACTAAGGTAGCATAATAAACCCACATATCATAGTATTAGAAGCCTTATTGTCAGCTTATTAGATTAGTTTGACTAAGGCTAAATACCCTTATTTAATGTATCCGTTTATAACATTGCAGCAATCTACAAGGACAGCAATACAGTAATCTACAGTTCAGGGAAGCTGTCTCTTTTCTCATCGTTCCCCCGATTAGGGAGACTGGATAATTATGCTTATTTTTGTTCTTTGAAAACTTAACCCGTACCGAATGGATTATGATGAAATACCTGATTGTGTCCGACATACATGGCTCGTTACCGGCACTGGAACAAGTGCTGGCATTTTACAGGGAGCAGCAGTGCGGAATGCTTTGCATTTTGGGAGACATCCTGAATTATGGTCCCCGGAACGGGATACCCCAAGGACTGGACCCGAAAGGGATCGCAGAACGTCTCAATGCGATGGCCGGTGAGATTGTCGCCATCCGTGGAAACTGTGATTCGGAGGTGGACCAGATGCTGCTGGACTTTCCCATCCTGTCCGATTACGCCCTGCTGATAGATAACGGAAAACGTTTCTTTCTCACCCACGGACATATCTACAATGAGGACAGACTGCCGAAGGGAAGGTTCGACTGCCTTTTTTATGGTCACACACACCGGTGGAAACTTGAACGGACAGAGCATACGGTGGTCTGCAATACCGGCTCCATCACTTTCCCGAAGGATGGAAACGTGCCGACATTCGCTGTTTACTGTGACGGCGCGTTATCCGTCCATCGGCTGGACGGCAGCAAGCTGAAAGAACTTTCTCTCTGATGGGGAGTGTATGGTGATAGCCTTTTATAATTGTAGTTTTGTATAAATATAGTCTTGTATAATTGTTTATCCATTATCTGAATATCCAAATATCAGAATATAGCAATATTCAAATACCCAATTATCCCAATATCCAAAACGCCAATTATTCAGTTGTCACTGTGTAACATTCCAAGAGACTACAGATATAATAGTATTCGGATTATCCGATTATCAAAATA
>CXSE01000372.1_pt1 | contig 1295 bp, 2 predicted proteins | sample 591741 | NCBI WGS metagenome assembly CXSE01 (sample SAMEA3491337, study PRJEB9169) | human gut metagenome | biome: ENVO:mammalia-associated habitat; material: ENVO:feces | place: Bangladesh | collected 2010-04-07
AGAAGAAATATATCAGCATTAAACTTCTCCGTACTGGCGAAAATTGCATTGGCCACATTGAGAAACAACAAAAGAGAGATACCAATCAATAGAAAAAGATTAATAGCAGGGTGGGATAATGAATTCTTATGGGAACTTATTTTACATGATTTATAATGCGTTTTCCCTGGTAAGATTGGAAACCGATAAATATCGTTCTGATTGGATTTCTGTAACTGGAGTTGTGACTGATGAAGAAGGAAAAACGATTGCGGCTACTGTGTTAGTAAAAGGAACAAATGATTATACTGTAGCTGACGCAGATGGTCGTTTTAATTTGAAAGCGCCTAAAAATGGGATACTTCGGATTGCTGATGTCAATAAGTCTGTTGCTGAAGTGAAAGTAAAACCTATGCTTAAAGTAGTTTTGAAAGATAAATGAGAGGATACATTATTTGATTAAAAATGAGCAGTTATATCCTGTTGAAATAAAAATATGGAATAAAAGCGATATACACTATTATTAACTATTTGTTGAACTTAAAATTTTATTATTATGAAAAAACAATTTTGTAAGATTTTACTAGCTGTTTCATTTCTTTTTCTTGTACCTGCACTTTGTATGAGTCAAAACTTAAAAGGAATCTGGAAACTTGTTCAGAGTGAAGGCTCTTCGCAAGTGGTCAGATATAAGGTACTTGATAAAGAAGGCAATTATTTCAATGTGGATGCGTATATCAAAAATGCTGTAGACGTGAGTTCAGGCAGCCGCAGTTCGGACGATGTATTTTGCCCGTACAAAATTACCCGTTCGGGGGAGTACAGCATCATTGCAAAAGGCCTTTACTGCGAGAAACTGCGTAATGAACATGGCAGATCGGCAAATGCTATCGTTCCTATATCTTACCGGATTGACGGAAAGAAAATGACGCTTCTGTTCCGGTTGGGCAATAATGTCTATCGGGAAGTTTATCAGAAGGTATCCAAACTGGGCAAATGAGTCAGATTTTGTAGACGGAGGTACTCAAGTATCTCCGTTTCTTGTTCCGGATGAAACCAGCGTATTTCTTCATCCCTTTTGAACCATGTCATCTGTTTGCGTGAATAAATGCGTGAATTTTGCTTGATCTTTTCGATAGCGAAAGGGAGTTCCCATTCTCCGTCCAGATATTTGAACAGTTCTTTGTAACCTACGGTATTAAGAGAGTTTAGATGCCGGTAGGAGAGTACGGAACGTACTTCGTCCAGTAATCCTTCCTCCATCATTTGGTCTACACGACGATTAATGCGGTCATACAGTTCTTCTCTGTCACGGG
>CXSE01001520.1_pt1 | contig 1219 bp, 1 predicted proteins | sample 591741 | NCBI WGS metagenome assembly CXSE01 (sample SAMEA3491337, study PRJEB9169) | human gut metagenome | biome: ENVO:mammalia-associated habitat; material: ENVO:feces | place: Bangladesh | collected 2010-04-07
CGGCTATTCACTCATCCTAAACGGACTCGAAAAAGGAATCAATGACAAAGCTAAAGAACGTTCCATCGTCGTGCACGGGGCTTCATACGCCAATCCGACAGTAGCCGCCTCGGGACGTTTGCCAACCAATTCTATAAGTTCATACTTAGGATTCTGGTTACCCGGTTCTGCAGAATAAGGGAACACCAAATTATCTGATGCTGATGATACCATGCCTCCAGCCTGTAACAACGTACCAATGGCAGTAGCTTTAGAAGGATCTTTGTCCACCATAACCATCAGTGTTCTGAACTTTAAAGATTTGGCCAAAGTCATCCATTTATTCATATCACCTTTATAATAGATATCGTATTCATCAATCGCATTGGCATCATTCAAATCCATGATCTGCAGTGCTTCATCAAGCAATGACAACACCCCATTCAATACACTTTCCTGAGAATCAAATTTCGGATACTTAATTGTTCCGTTCCAAGATTCAGTGAAAGGGATATCCCCCCATAGCATCGTCGCTTCATACATATGTTCAGCCAACAGAATCTTACACTGTGCAATAGCATTGTGATTCACCGGATCTGCTTCTTCCGCATTTTTAATAGCCAGCATCAAGTTATTACCACCGACAGAGTAGTAATGTTTCCACGTATTTCCTGTACTATAAGGGGAAATGGTATATACCGATTCATCCCAGCCACCATAATCAAGTCCACCATCAACCTGACACTGTGAACTCATTGATAACGGAATATAGAAGTCACCACCGGTACGTGTTCCGGCCCAGTTTACGGCTACATAGTTAAACAAATATCCGGGATCAACTTTCTCGGCAGTATTGGGGTCATGGTTGATATCAAGCCAGTCGCTGCATGAAGTAAATAACCCACATGTCAAAGCGCTCAATGCATATGCTAATATTTTCTTTTTCATAATCATGTTCGTTTAATTCTTACAATGTTAGTCTGAGATTAAATCCGAAACTTCTGGTAGAAGGGATACTGTTAAACTCTACACCGCCTCCGATCTGAGAAGGACCGAAGAAGTTAGCTTCCGGATCAATATGCGGCACATGATCTTTGATGATCCATAAGTTACGTGCCTCGAAGCCTAAATCCAATGATTTAACAAAGAAACTCTTAAACCATTTACGCGGAAAACTATAGGACAATTGCACTTCTCTAAGTTTCACAAATGATGCATTATAGATATTTCCTTCATTATT
>CXSE01000693.1_pt1 | contig 1182 bp, 2 predicted proteins | sample 591741 | NCBI WGS metagenome assembly CXSE01 (sample SAMEA3491337, study PRJEB9169) | human gut metagenome | biome: ENVO:mammalia-associated habitat; material: ENVO:feces | place: Bangladesh | collected 2010-04-07
CTATCTGATCCCGACAGCCGAAGTACCTGTCACTAACATCTACCGTGATGTTATCCTGGAAGAAAAACAGTTGCCGATTATGAACTGTGCATACACACAATGTTTCCGTCGCGAAGCCGGTTCTTACGGTAAAGACGTACGCGGGCTGAACCGTCTGCACGAATTCTCCAAAGTAGAATTAGTGCGTATCGACAAGCCGGAACATTCTAAAGAATCCCACCAGCAAATGCTTGACCACGTAGAAGGCCTGTTGCAGAAACTGGAACTTCCATACCGTATACTCCGCCTTTGTGGTGGTGATATGAGCTTTACTGCTGCGCTTTGTTTCGACTTCGAGGTATACTCCGAAGCACAGAAACGCTGGCTGGAAGTAAGTTCCGTATCTAACTTCGACACTTACCAGGCCAACCGGCTGAAATGCCGCTACCGTAGTGCAGAAAAGAAAACAGAACTCTGCCATACGTTAAATGGATCAGCACTGGCACTACCACGTATCGTCGCCGCTTTATTGGAAAACAATCAAACCCCCGAAGGAATTAGAATTCCTAAAGCATTGGTTCCATACTGCGGTTTCGACATGATAGACTAAGAAACTTTCTACTCCTGTAAGGATGAGATATCTCTGCCCCTTACAGGAGTTTCCTTTATTAACCTTTAACACATTTACCCCCATGACAAAAAACACAAAAAGTTTCGTATTGCCATTGGCATTCATTGGCGTTATGTTCTTTTCACTGGGCTTCGCCCTTGGTATCAACTCAGTATTAGTCCCCGTATTGAAGGGATCACTGGAAATCAGTTCGGCCGAATCATATCTGATCATTGCCGCCACTTTCATCCCGTTCCTTATTTTTGGTTATCCGGCAGGCCTTAGNCCGGGTTGCAATAGCCAACCGGACACTGTCTTTCAGAAGTAAATTAATAGCCTCGACTTCCGTCGTGTAGCGAGGAACAATTCCGGCCAAAGGATACAGACTTTCAAACACATCTATCTCTTCCTGTATAATAGGCTCAAAACTTTCATCCGCCGCAATAGATATCACCCCAGACGAATACGTATCCGTCGGTCCATCCGATTTGGAATCCTTTGCCAACACGGCTGCTACGCTCAAAAGAGCCACCACGCAAGTGGCCATCCATCTTTTTGTTCTCATTTTTCTTATTCGTTTAATGGTTATTATT